>OHUQ01000060.1_pt1 | contig 41812 bp, 38 predicted proteins | sample 1579261 | NCBI WGS metagenome assembly OHUQ01 (sample SAMEA3882541, study PRJEB24775) | human gut metagenome | biome: human-associated habitat; feature: intestine environment; material: feces | place: Netherlands | collected 2009/2010
CCTTGTCGAGAGATGCCATTTGCACCCCTACAGCTTAATGTCAAAGTTGATTTCGGGGACGGCGGCCAGGTCGGCCAACGTCACGCCGTCGACGTACTTTTCGATCACGTCGTCCAGGCCGCGCCAGAACTTGACGGTCGAGCACAAATCGCTGCGGGTGCAGCTGTTGTCGATGCCGTCGCACGCCACGGGCGCCGTGCTGCCCTCGACGGCGCGCAGGATCTCGCCGGAGGTGATCTCCCCTGCCGGGCGCGCAAGCCGGTAGCCGCCCTGCGCACCGCGCACGCTGGATACCAGCCCGGCCTTCGCCAGCGGGGTGACGATCTGCTCCAGATATTTTAAGCTGATGCGCTGCTTATCACTGATGTCCTTCAGCGGGATCAGGTCGTTGGGGCGGTTGGCCAGTTCCACCATCAGGCGCAGGGCATAACGGTCACGGGTCGAAAATTTCATGGTAAAGCTCCCTTTATCGGAATTAGTAACACTAATCATAGCATAATTCTAGGAATTTTGCAAGTTATCAACCTATTAAAATGGTAGGATATATGCAAAATGCCGAAATGTGCAATTTTATGCAAACAAGTGTTGACAGAATCAGTTCACAGGCGTATACTGTGAGCCATGGAAGGCAAACAACGCCGACCAAAGATTCAAGAAAGGGGTACAGAACCATGAATGCAGTCTGCTTTGGTATGATGATGTGCATGTGCATGATGCGTAAGCGTCCTGTGCCAGCTTTCTTGTGCGCAAATTACAGCGCGTAATGAAAACTTGCAGCGGGATGCCGGAAAGCCGACATCCCGCTTTTGTTTGGAAAGGAAGTTTGTGACTATGGAAAGAGGTTCCGTTTACAAGCAGCCCGGTGTGCGAATGTGACGCTTTGAGGGAAGCTGACCGTTCAAAACCAACACACCTGACGATATATAAAGGAGAATTTACCATGAAAAAACTGATTTCTGCAACGCTCGCCGCTTCTCTGGCCCTGTCGCTGGCCGCCTGCGGCTCCTCCGCTTCTACTGATTCCGTCGCCGCATCCTCTGAGGCTGCCTCCACTGAGAGCACCGCAGCTTCCTCCGCGGCTGCCGAGTCCACCGCCGAGACCAGCGAACTGGCCGGCACGACCCTGAAGGTCGCTGCCTCCCCCACGCCCCATGCCGAGATTCTGAACGTGGCCAAGGAGGTTCTGGCCGAGCAGGGCATCGACCTCGAGGTTGTTGAGTTCAGCGACTACGTCCAGCCCAACCTCGTCACCGAGAGCGGCGAAGTCGATGCCAACTACTTCCAGCACAAGCCGTACCTCGACAGCTTCAACGAGGAGAACGGCACCCATCTGGTCAGCGTCGGCGCGGTCCACTATGAGCCGTTCGGCATCTATCCGGGCAAGAGCGATGATCTGGCAAACATTGCGGACGGCGCGACCATCGCCGTGCCCAACGACACCACCAACGAGGCCCGCGCTCTGCAGCTGCTGGCTGCCCAGGGCCTGATCACCGTCCGCGACGGCGCCGGTCTGACCGCTACGGTCAACGACATCACCGACAACCCGCACAACCTGCAGATCAAGGAGATCGAAGCTGCCCAGCTGCCCCGCACCGTGCAGGATGTTGACTTCGCCGTCATCAACGGCAACTACGCAATGGAGGCCGGCTTCTCCGCCGGCAAGGACGCTCTTGCTACCGAGGATGCTTCCTCCGAGGCTGCCCAGACCTACGCCAACGTACTGGTTGTGAAGGAAGGCCGCGAGAACGACCCCGCCATTCAGGCGCTGTACGCTGCCCTGACCGGCGACAAGGTCAAGGATTACATCAACAGCACCTACGACGGTGCGGTTGTGCCGATTTTCTAAGATAAAGCCTCGCACCGCCGTAAACGGGCACGGGCGGATATGGAATCCGCCCCTACGGTACGGCAGGCAACGAAATTGTAGGGGCGCATTCCATATGCGCCCGCTGGCAGAACGCAAAGAAAAAACTTGCAACCTGTCAGAATAAAGCGTAAAATTATAGCGAATGGGTTTCACACTCATTCGCTATCTTTGTAAATGAGGGAGATTCACCCATGATCGAACTGCAACACCTGACCAAGCGCTTTGCCACGCAGGGCGGCACGGTCGTCGCGCTGAACGACATCAACCTGACCATCCCGGATGGAGCCATTTATGGCATCATTGGCATGTCCGGCGCGGGCAAATCCACGTTTTTAAAGCTCATCCAGATGGAGGAGAAGCCCACCGAGGGCAAGGTCTTTATCAATGGGCAGGATTTAACGCGCATCAAGCGCCGCAAGGTGCCCTACCTGCGCCGTCAGATGGGCATCATCTTTCAGGACTTCCGGCTGATCCCCAGTATGACCGTGTACGAGAATGTGGCCTTTGCCATGCACGTCCTCAACGTGCCCCACAAGGAGATCCGTCCCCGCGTGGAGTACATTCTGGAGCTGGTGCATCTGGAGGATAAGGCCAAGTGCTACCCGGATACCCTTTCCGGCGGCGAGCAGCAGCGTGTGGCTGTGGCGCGTGCGCTGGTGCATAACCCCAAGCTGGTCATCGCGGACGAGCCCACCGGCAACATTGACCCGGAGCTGAGTCTGGAAATGATGCAGCTGCTGGAGCGGGTGAGCAAAATGGGCATCACGGTGCTGGTGGTCACCCACGAGCACGAGCTGGTGCACCGCTTCCATCAGCGTGTGGTTACCCTGAGCCATGGCCGCATCGTCTCGGACGTGCCCGCAGACCCCGTGGCCGCCGCCGAGGATGATCTTTCGCTGGATGTTGCCGCCTTTGATGCGGACGATGCGGCCGCTGCAAAGAAGGAGGTGGCTGCCGTATGATGCGTCCCTCTACCTTCTTTTTCCTTACCCGGCGCGGTGTGCGCAACTTGGGCAAGCACTGGGCCATGACCATTGCCTGCATCGCTTCTTTGAGTGTTTGTATGACCCTGAATATCTTTGCCAGTCTGGCCGAGGTGAATGTGGGCAGCATGGTGGCCTATCTGGGCAGCCAGAACGAGACGGTGGTCTATCTGGACCCCGAATGTGATGATGCCACCGCCGCGCAGGTAGGCGAGACCCTTTCGGCTATGCCGGGGGTCAGCGGGGTGCAGTACGTTTCCAAGCAGGACGTGCTCGACACCTACCGCGGCTATATGCAGGATTATTCCTCCCTGTGGGATGAATTTGAGACCGACAACCCCTTTAAGGCCAACTACCGGGTCACCCTGAGCGACCTGACCCAGATGGAGCGCATGAGCGTGAAGATGCAGGCCATCCCGGGCGTTGTCAGCGTTACTGCCCCGGTGGAGATGACCAATGTCTTTGTGGAGATCCAGAAGGCAGTCACCAAGGGTGGCCGCATGATCGTGCTGGTGTTGATGGTGGTCAGCATCATCACGGTGGGCAGCACCATCCGTCTGAGCGTTTTTGCCCGCCGCCGCGAGATCGAGATCATGAAGTATGTGGGTGCTACCAACCGCATGGTCACCCTGCCTTTCTTTGTGGAGGGCCTGACTATGGGTCTGATCTCCGGTATCCTGACCGCAGCGGTCAGCCTTGGCTGTTACACCTATGTGGTCAACGCCGCTGGTGGCTTGGGCGGCATCTGGCAGATGCTCATGGGCCGCGCACTGGTGCCGGTGACAAACGTGCTGCCGACCATCGTGGTAACAAGCCTGCTCAGCGGTGCTATCGTAGGCGGCGTGGGCAGTATGTTCTCTATCCGCAAACATCTGAATGTGTGACCGAAAGGAGCCGCGTTTTATGAGTAAAGCAATGCACGCAAAGCCCTTCCGGCTCACAGGCCCTTATACCGCCCGGCACGCCCGGCCGGAAAGCCCCCGCAGCAAGCTGATCCGTGTGGTCAGCCTTGGGCTGGCCTGTGTCTGCCTGCTGCTGACAGCCACAGTGTACCCGGCCTCGGCAGCTACCAATAGCACCAGCATGGCTAGTTTGCAGACCAAGCTGGACAAGCTTTCCCAGTCTATCAATCAGCACAAAAAGGAACTCTCGGACGCAAAAAAGAAGGAATCTGCCGCAAAGGCGCTGGAAAGTGAGCTGAAAGAGCGGGTCACCGTCCTACAGGATCAGATCAGTGTGCTCGGCGGCCAGATCGCTGCGGTGCAGAACAGCATTGGCGAGAAGGAACAGCAGATCGGTGTGATGCAGACCCAGATCACGGACAAGCAGACCCAGATCGAGCAAAAGCAGAACGAGATCGACGGTCAGTGGGATGATTTCAAAAAGCACATGGCCGCCATGCAGGAGCTGCGGGACGGCGGCAGCGTAGCCATGCTCAGCGCGGTGAACGACCTGTACGAGCTGCTTACCTTTAACGAGGTGATGCAGGATATCTCCATCAAGGACACCGAGATCATGAACAACATGAAGTCTGCCAAGCAGGAGCTGGAGGACGATAAGGCCGCGCTGGAAGAGCAGAAGGCCGGTCTGGAAGCCGAAAGGGCAGAGCTGCAAAGCCAGAAGAGTGAGTTGGACAGCCAGAATGCCCAGATGAAGGGCAAGCAGAGCGAGCTGAACAACAGCATCTCTGCGGCAAAGCTTTCCGCTGCCGAGGCACAGGCGGCGCAGCAGAAGGCACAGGCAGCCATTGAATCCGACGAGTTGAACTACGAGGCCGTGAAAAAGGAGATCCAGAAGATGATCGCCGCAGCCTCTGCCAGCAAGCCGCAGCTGAGCTTTAGCGGCTTTGCCTGCCCGCTGAAGAGTTATAGCCGCATCTCCAGCGAGTACGGCTGGCGCAAGAACCCGGTCTCCGGCGTAAACAAGCTCCATGCCGGTATCGACTTTGCGGCAGCCGGCGGCACGCCTATCTACGCAGCCGCCAGCGGCTATGTGCAGGTGGCAGGCTGGTCTACCGGCGGCTATGGCAACTACGTTATCATCTACCACGGCAAAATGTCCGATGGCAATACCTATTCCACCCTGTACGCGCACATGCGCTCGGTGGCTACCAGTGCAGGCAAGTATGTGAAGCAGGGTGAACTGATCGGTTATGTGGGCACCACCGGCAATTCCACTGGCAACCACCTGCATCTGGAGGTGTGGAAGGGCGGCTCCAAGGCCAACGCCGTGAACCCCCGCAGCTGCATCCCCATCCCCCATAACTAACTAACAAGCAACGCAAGGAGTCTGGTTGATCTATGAACGAACAAAAACGCAAGCGCGTGCTGCGCATCGGCTGTCTGGTTCTGGCAGGGGTGTTTGTACTCTCGCTGCTGGGCAGCATCCTTATGATGCTGCTGCTCTGACCGGAGGAAACAAACCATGAACCGTAAAATTTCTTTGGGTATGGCGGTCACTATCGTGATCCTTGCCATGACCGTGACCTTTTCCATCACGATGCTCATCGCCATGCGTCTGTTCGACAGCACGGTCAACAGCGTAAAAGAAAAGGAAAGTATGTACAACAAGATCGCTGAGGTGGACCGCTATGTCCGCAGCAACGATTACTACACCATTGACGAGGCCACCCTGTATGACCGCCTGACCGCCGGTTATCTGCTGGGTACGGGCGACAAGTACGCCCGCTACTATACCGCCAACGCCTACACCGAGCTGATGAACATCCAGAGCGGCAAGATTTTGGGTATCGGCGTGGAGCTTGGCATCGACCAGACCGGTTACGCCAAGGTGACCCGTGTTTACGACGGATCTCCCGCACAGGAAGCAGGCATCGCCGTGGGCGACTACATTACCACCGTGGGCGATACCGATATCAAGAGCCTGTCCGGTGCAGATGCCGTGTACAAAGCCCTGCAGGGCGAGGCCGGCACTACCGTTACCGTGACATGGCTGGACAGCACTGCCGCCAGTAAAACGGCTGAGCTGACCCATTCCGGCTACACCAGCACCACCGTGGATTACCAGCTGCTGGACAATGTGGGCTATATCCGCATCCGCCAGTTCGACGGCACTACGCCCAGCGAGCTGGACTATGCCCTGCGCACCCTGACCGCAAACGGCGCGGCCAGTCTGGTGTTTGACCTGCGGGACAACGGCGGCGGCATTCTGGAAGATGCTGTCAACTGCATTGACCTGATCGCCCCGGAGGGCACTGTGGCCTACGCCGAGGATAAAAACGGCAACCGCACCGTCATCGGCAGCAGCGATGCCGAAAGTGCCGTCAGCCTGCCGATGGTCTGTCTGGTCAACGGCAACACCGCCAGCGCAGCCGAGCTGTTCGCAGCCACCCTGCGCACCATGAACGGAGCCCGTCTGGTGGGTACCACCACCATGGGCAAGGGCACGATTCAAAGCAGTCCGCAGCGCCTGTCGGACGGCAGTGCCGTGGTCATCACGGTGGCAAAGCTGGTCTGCGGCGACGGCAGCTGCTTTGACGGCACCGGCCTGACGGTGGATGTGGAGCGCGCTTTGAGCACAGAGGAAGCGACGAACTTCTACGACTATACCCCCCAGACCGACCCGCAGGTACAGCGCGCTGTCAGCGCTGCCCAGCAGCTGAGCGGTACTACTACGCTGGCAGGCGCGAGCTCTGCCGCCGCAGCGGACAGCACCGCCGCCTCTGCCGCAGCAGACGACACCGCCCCCGCAGAAACTGCGGAAGGGGAGACCGCCGAAGGCGAGACTGCTGCGTCTGAGCCGGAAACAGCTGCAAACGCAGCGGAGTGAACCCCACGATCCTGAACCATAAACACCAAAAAGGCTGCTGCGTTCTGCAACAGCCTTTTTCTGAGAAAGGAAATGACCCTATGCCGGAACTGACCGACCTTTCTGTGATCCGTGCCCTGTGCGAAAAATACGATTTTGCACTTTCCAAGGGCTTTGGGCAGAACTTTATCATCAACCCGGGCATCCCCACAAAAATCGTGGATGCCAGCGGGGTAGACAAGCGCTACGGTGTCATTGAGATCGGCCCCGGCATCGGCGTGCTGACCAAGGAACTGGCCAAGCGTGCCGCCAAGGTGGTGTCCATCGAGGTGGACGAGCGTCTGCCGCCCCTGCTGGCCGAGACCATGGCCGGTGTGGACAACTTCAAGCTGGTGCTGCAGGATGTGCTGAAGGTGGACCTGAAAGCCCTCATTGCCGAGGAGTTCCCGGGAATGCCGGTGGCAGTGTGCGCAAACCTGCCCTATTACATCACCAGCCCCATCGTGATGAAGTTGCTGGGCGACCGTCTGCCCATCGAGAGCCTGACCGTTATGGTGCAGAAGGAAGCCGCCGACCGTCTGGCCGCCGTGCCCGGCACCCGCGCCTCCAGCGCCATCAGCTGCGCGGTGAACTACTACGCTACCTCCAAGCTGATGTTCACCGCCGCACCGGGCAGCTTTTATCCTGCCCCCAAGGTGACCAGCGCTGTGGTGCGCATGGATATCCGTCCCACCCCCGCCGTGCAGGTGGAGGACGAGGCGGGCTACTTTGCGCTGGTGCGCGCCGCCTTTGGCCAGCGCCGCAAGACCGCTGCCAATGCCATTGCAGGCGGGCTGAACCTGCCCAAGGAAAAGGTCATTGCCGCCATCGAATCCGCAGGCTTTGATGCCCGCATCCGCCCGGAGGCACTGACGCTGGAGGACTTTGCCAAGATCCAGCAGGCACTGGGCTGAGCAAAAAAGCAGTATAGTCGGTGGGCGATGGCTCACTGAAAAAAGATTGCAAAAAACCCGGAACCTTTTCGGAGCCGCAAGGGCTCACAAAAAGGTTCCGGGTTTCTGTTTTTAATGGTTATGCGGCAGCATTCGCCTTACTCAGAAGGGGAAGATGGTGCCGTCCTCCTTCACGGTGCAGGCGTTCAGGGTGACCTTACCGTGAATGTCTGCACCGTCTGCAAGGGTGTTAACGTTTGCTGCGGAGGAGGTGCCGAAGGCCTTGAATTGCCAGCCCTTTGCAGAGGCGCTGTCCTCTGCGGCCCAAACTGCGGCAGACAACGACGGACTGACTGCGGCATTGCCAAGAAGGGTATTATTTTGTGAAATGCTGGGACGAATGCGCAGGCGTACCGGACTTTTTTGCGCCCTTGCGCACCGGGCAAAAAAGAAATTTCTTTTCATAGTCCTGCGGTGGGTAGGACGAAACTTTGTCAAATGCGTGGAATATTACAGAAAAATTTGTGAAAGGCGACCAATGAATATCCCCTAAACGTGTTGATATTGAGAAAAAAGACGGAGGATTGTTTACAAAAGAATGACAGGCTGGTATACTTTGTAGCGGTAGATCCCTATGAGATCCGCAAAGAAACAAGAAAGGAAATACCGAACCGTGAATACCGCCGCACCGCACGCCCTGAAAAAACGATTGCTGACCTTGGCACTGAGCCTTGCTTTCCTGCTTACCTGTCTGCCCGCTGCACTGGCAGTGGACCTGAATGTGGACGCAGGCTTCTACTTCAAGCAGAGCCGGGGCGGCACCTGTACGCTGGCCTCCGCAGCCATGATGCTGCGCCGCCGCGCCTACTTTGACGGGCTGAGTGACTGGACGAACGTGACTGAGAACAGTGTGCGCTCCACAGCATGGGCCAACGGCCTTGCGCACAGTTTTACATATAAGGAGATGCAGGTGGGCTACGCCACCCTGCCTTCCGGGCTACAAAGCAAAACGGCGGTGCTGATTTCCCTGCTGGAGCAGCACCCGGAGGGCATCGTCCTCTACGACCGCACCCAGCCCCATGCGGTGCTGCTGACTGACTACACCAACGGTATTTTCTATTGCTCCGACCCGGCGGGGAACATCGGCTACGGCCGCATCCCCATTACCAGCTCCAGCGTGTCCATTGCAAGAGCGTCCTGTTACTGGTACGTCACTGCAGATCACAACAGCGTGGCGGCACAGGCCGATGGTCTGCGGCTGGAGGGCGTGCGCTACCCGGTGAATATCCGCACCGGCAGCGGCATGACGCTGACCGGTACGGCTAACAGCGCTACCGGCACTACCTTGACCAGTGTACAGGTGGCCATTCTGGATGCGGCAGATCAGACCGTGCAGAGTGCGGCGGCGCAGGCGAACGCCGCCGCTTTCTCTCTGAACACGCTGGACAGTCAGATCCGCTTCGGGGAGCTGCCGGAGGGCAGCTACAGCTATATGGTGCTGGTGACCGACTCTACGGGCGAGAGCCTGTGCTTTGCCTCGGACTTCACGGTGTCCGGCAGCGCAAGCAGCACCCAGACCTACTGGTCGGTCAAGGATGCCGAGGGCACCAAGCTGCAGCAGACGGTCCAGCAGATGGAGACCACGGTAGAAACTGCTGCTGAGACCACCGTAAGCTGGTTTGCAAAGCTGTTCGACTGATAAAAAGAAATAATTCAGGGCTGCTGCACATTGCTTTGTGCAGCAGCCCTATTTGTGTAATTTAGGATTTTTCTGCAAAAAAGTAGTTCAGAACCGCCCGCAGGCGGTTCTGAACCACAAAATTTAAAATGATTTTTCCGCGGCTATTACCTCCGCAGTTCTGTGCCGGGGTAGTAGTGCGCCAGAATGGCGCGGTAGTCTGCGCCCTGCTCTGCCAGTGCCTTTGCACCCCACTGGCTCATGCCTACGCCGTGGCCGTAGCCCCTTGTGGTAAAGGAGAAGGTGCCGCTCTGGCAGACCACCGTAAAGCAGGCGCTGCGCAGCCCCAGCGCTTTGCGCAAGGTGGTACCCTGCACCGTCTGCCCGCAGACCGACAGGCTGTCCACATAGCCGGAGGGAGTGAGCACCGGTGTGCCAAACCACTGTGCCTGCTGCGAAAGGTCGGCGGCAATGCCCAACCGCTCGGCCAGAAGCTGCTGTAACTGGGTGGCGGAAAGGTTCAGGGTGTATTCGTAGTTGTCGGCGGCGGTGTCGGTGCTGCTGTCCACCGGCACAAGATAGGGCAGGGCGGTGCCCCACACCTTCTCGCTGGCCTCGGTGCGGCCATTGGACATGGCAAAGTAGCTTGTCCCGGCGGGGGCATCCTCGTAATATAGCACCTGCGTCTGTACTGCATCCACCAGCGCAGAAAGCCGGGCGTAGTTGGCCGCGTATGCGGTGCCCCAGTAGCTGTGCAATACTGCATCGGTCAGGCAGCCCTGTCGACGGGCGGGGTCTGCGGTGAACCATGCGCCGTTTTCCTCGGTGCTGCGGTCCCGGCGGTACAGAGCATAGCTGTGCGCCGCCACCGCCTGTGCCTTCAGCGCTTCGTCCGGCCAGCTGACCGGCATCTCGGCGGCAACTGCCCCAATCAGGTATTCCCGTAGCGGCAGCGTTACCGTCTGCCCGGTGCTCTGATCCGTAAAGCAAACGGTATCGGCTGTGTCAGCAGGGGAGAAAGCCCCTCTGCTGCTTTCTTCTGAGGTGACAGAGGCCGCTTCTGCTGCGGACGGCGCAGTGCCCTGCACAACAAGCGCCATACGGGCAAGACGGTAGGCAGCACACGGCAACGCGCAGCCCAGCACCAGCAGAACGGTGCACAGCAGCAAAAAGGAACGTTTCATACTAGACCTCCTCCCGGAACGCAAGCTTTGGGTACATCATACGCCCGGCAGCGTGCAAACCGGCAGGAAATGCGCAGGGAAGCCCCAGTATTTTTGCGCTTTGCGGTGAGAAGTGTACACTTAGCGCTTGAATTTACTTCATAAAAGCGATATTATAAAAGTATGTCCATCAGAGCGTAGGATGGACTGGATCGGAAAGTATAAGAAGTAAGAGACGGAAAGGAGCACTCCTATGAACTTTGCACACGCAGAAGTGGCAACACTGGACCCGACGACCATGCGTACCCTGTGCGAGGAGTACATCGCAAACAACTACATCGACCCGGAGACCAGCGAGCGGCTGGGGGTCAAGCGCGGCCTGCGCAACCCGGATGGCACCGGCGTGCTGGCCGGCCTGACCAACGTCTGTGACGTTGTGGGATACAAAAAGGATCAGGAGGGTCATGTGATCCCCACCCCCGGCAAGCTGATCTACCGGGGCGTCAACATCAACGAGATCGTGGACGAGGCTTACCGCAACGACCGCTTCGTGTTTGAGGAAGTGATCTGGCTGCTGTTGTTCGGCAGCCTGCCCACCCGGGAGCAGCTGGACGATTTCTGCGAGATCCTGGCAGAATCCCGCGCCCTGCCGGACGGTTTTATGGACACTATGAACGCTCCCTCGCCCAATATCATGAACAAGTTGCAGCGCTGCGTGCTGGGCCTGTACTCCTACGATGACCGCGCCGAGGATCTGAGCCTTGAGAACATCCTGAACCAGAGCATCAACCTGATTGCCAGCATGCCCACCATGATGGTGAACGCTTACCAGATGAAGCGCCGCTACTACGATAAACAGAGCATGTTCTTCCACCTGCCCAAGCCCGGTCAGAGCACGGCAGAACACATCCTCAGCACCTACCGCCCGGATCAGAAGTTCACCCACGAGGAGGCAAAGCTGCTGGATATGTGCCTGCTGGTCCACGCAGACCACGGCGGCGGCAACTGCTCCACCTTTACCACCCGTGTGCTGTCCTCCTCCGGTACGGACACCTACTCGGCCATCTCTGCGGCCATCGGTGCCCTGAAAGGCCCCAAGCACGGCGGTGCAAACCTGATGGTCAACCGCCAGCTGCAGGATATCCTCAAGCACGTCGAGAACCCGGACGATGACGATGAGGTGCGCGAGTATCTGCGCCGCATCCTGCGCAAGCAGGCGGGCGACGGCTCCGGCCTGATCTACGGCATGGGTCATGCGGTTTACACCATCAGCGATCCCCGTGAGGTCATCCTGAAGCAGCGCGCAAAGCATCTGGCCTACGAAAAGGGCTTTGAGGAAGAGTACAACATGCTATGCAGCATCGAGCGGCTGGCACCCGGCATCTTTGCTGAGGAAAAGGGCAGCTCTAAGCCGGTGTGCGCCAACGTGGACCTGTTCAGCGGCCTGATCTACAATATGTTGGGCATCTCGGAGGATCTGTACACCCCGCTGTTCGCCATCGCCCGTGTGCCGGGCTGGTGCGCACACCGGGTAGAAGAGGTGATCTTTGCCAACCGGATCATCCGCCCGGCCTACAAGTATCTGGGCGTGCGCCAGAAATATAAGCCCATCGAGGAGCGTTAATGGAACCGTTAGAGTTAATTATTGTCCTGCTCTGCGTGCTGCTTGGCCTTGGCCGCGGCGCAGACCTTGCCTTTGCCACCGACGCTGCCACCGGTCTGTGTACCGCAGGTGCGGTGTGGTGGCGGTATATCGCCTTGGGCGCTGTGGTGCTGGCCGCAGTGCTGGCCGGGCGCAGCCGCCCGCTGTCCCCGGAGCCGCTGCGCAGCCGCCGCCCGGCGGCAGGCGTGCTGGCCTTTGCCGGGGCAGTGTGTATGCTGGCTGCCGGTGCAGCACAGTTTGTGCTGGCCGCCGGTACGGTAAGCACCTTTGTGCGCATTCTGCTGGAGGTGGCCTGTGCCGTGTGGCTGAGCAGCCTTGGGCGCAGCTGGCTGCGCCGGGACGGCTGGAAAACGCCCACCGGCGGTCTGCCGGTGGCCATTGCGGGCAGTGCGTTGTTCTACTGGAATGTGCTGATGCGCTTTATGGAGAACAGTTCCAGCTGGCACAGGGTACAGCCCACGGCAGCAGTCTGGCAGGAGATGGCGGCGTTGCTGCTTCTGGCGGCGCTGGCGCGCACGCTGTATCTGCCCCGGCCGGAAAATGGCCGTAGCCTGCACGCAGCGGCGCTTGCAGCCTTTTGTCTGTGCCTGTGCTGGGAGCTGCCCCGGGTGCTCCTGCTGTTGGCAGCAGGCTTTGGCGGCGGCATGGCGGCGGTGTTGCCGGAACTGCTTTCCGGCCTTGCGCTGTGCTGCATCGGCGGTATGGGGCTTGCCTGTATTGGGCAGGGAAAAGCTGGAAATAACTGACAAAAGCGACTGCGCACCCTTGGTGTAATTGAACAAAAGCTTTGTGGCGGGGTGCATAAAATCGTACAAAAGCCAAAAAAGATAAAATTATGTTGTTAATTTTTTAGCAGACACTTGAAAGTTTGCCGGTTTTGGTCTACAATAAAGATACCGTGATTTATCCGATTATGGGTAAAATAATTAGGAGGTACTATTACAATGGCTGTTAGAGTTGCTATCAATGGTTTCGGTCGTATTGGCCGTCTGGCTTTCCGTCAGATGTTTGATGCTGAGGGTTACGAGGTCGTCGCAATCAACGACCTGACCAGCCCCAAGATGCTGGCTCACCTGCTGAAGTACGATACTGCTCAGGGCTCTTTCTGCGGCAAGATCGGCGAGGGCAAGCACACTGTCGAGTCCACCGAGGATTCCATCATTGTTGACGGCAAGGAAATCAAGATCTACGCTGTTAAGGATGCAAAGGATGCTCCTTGGGGCGAGCTGAACGTTGACGTCGTTCTGGAGTGCACCGGCTTCTACACCAGCAAGGAGAAGAGCATGGCTCACATCCAGGCTGGCGCAAAGAAGGTCGTTATCTCTGCTCCCGCAGGCAACGATCTGAAGACCATCGTCTACTCCGTCAACGAGAAGACCCTGACCGCTGAGGATCAGGTCATCTCCGCTGCTTCCTGCACCACCAACTGCCTGGCTCCCATGGCTAACGCCCTGAACAAGACCTTCCCCATCGTTTCCGGTATCATGACCACCGTTCATGCTTACACCGGCGACCAGATGATCCTGGACGGTCCTCAGCGCAAGGGCGATCTGCGCCGTGCTCGTGCTGGCGCACAGAACATCGTTCCCAACACCACCGGCGCTGCTAAGGCTATCGGCCTGGTCATCCCCGAGCTGAACGGCAAGCTGATCGGCTCTGCTCAGCGTGTGCCCGTTCCCACCGGTTCTACCACTCTGCTGGTTGCCGTTGTCAAGGGCAAGGATGTCACCAAGGAAGCTATCAACGCTGCTATGAAGGCTGCTTCTTCTGAGTCCTTCGGCTACAACGAGGATCAGATCGTTTCTTCCGACGTTATCGGCATGCGTTACGGCTCTCTGTTCGACGCTACCCAGACCATGGTCGCTAAGATCGACGACGACACCTATCAGGTTCAGGTCGTGTCTTGGTACGACAACGAGAACTCCTACACCTCTCAGATGGTCCGTACCATTAAGTACTTCGCTGAGAACTGCTAATCGCGTTCTTGCGCTCAAAAGTGCTTGAGGTGCCGTGCTGAATGACGGCTGGTACCGGCTTTGCTGGTACGAACATGCGGTGATTGGTACGACAATAGGATATTGAGTTCTACACCCTTCCTTTTGCGGGTCTCCGTGAGAGGAAGGGTGTTTTTTATCTTCCAGCAGGGGGAAAATCCCAAGAAAGGATGATTTACTCCAAGAAATGTGCTATACTGAACTCACAGTGACCCGGAGCCGATGCACTATGCGGATGACAATGCTGTTGTGCGGGTAGCATCATGCAATGGGGGAAAGCATATATACTTATACACTAATGAAAGTTCACTTTTGGGAACGAGGTAAGCAAGAATGGGAAAGTATTTTGGGACCGATGGCTTCCGTGGTGAAGCTGGTATTGATCTGACTGCCGACCATGCCTACAAGGTTGGTCGCTTTTTGGGCTGGTATTACAATATGCTCCGCGAGCGCAATGGCAACAACGAGCCTGCACGCATTGTAATCGGCAAAGACACCCGCCGCAGCTCCTATATGTTCGAGTACAGTCTGGTCGCAGGCCTGACTGCTTCCGGCGCGGACGCCTACCTGCTGCACGTCACTACTACGCCCAGTGTGGCTTACATCGCTCGCGTGGATGACTTTGATTGCGGCATCATGATCTCTGCCAGCCACAACCCGTACTATGATAACGGTATCAAGCTGATCGACTGCTACGGTGAGAAGATGCCCGAGGAGACCCTGCTGCTGGTGGAGGACTACATCGATGGTAAGCTCCATGTGTTCGACAAGGATTGGCCGGAACTGCCCTTTGCCCACCGTGAGCATATCGGCTGCACCGTGGACTATGTGGCAGGCCGTAACCGCTACATGGGCTACCTGATCAGCCTGGGCATCTACTCCTTCAAGGGCGTGAAGGTTGGTCTGGACTGCGCCAACGGTGCAAGCTGGAATATCGCTAAGAGTGTGTTTGACGCTCTGGGTGCGGATACCTATGTCATCAACAACAAGCCCAACGGTCTGAATATCAACAATAATGCTGGCTCTACTCACATCGAGGGCTTGCAGAAGTTCGTGGTGGAAAACGGTCTGGATGTCGGCTTTGCCTTTGATGGCGATGCTGACCGCTGCCTGTGTGTGGACGAGAAGGGCAATGTCGTCACCGGTGACCACATTTTGTATATCTATGGCTGCTACATGAAGGAACACGGCGAACTGATGAACAACACGGTGGTCACCACGGTCATGTCCAACTTTGGTCTGTACAAGGCTTTTGATGAGCAGGGGATCGGATACGCTAAAACTGCTGTGGGCGATAAGTACGTCTATGAGTACATGGCTAAGAACGGCTGCCGTATTGGCGGTGAGCAGAGCGGTCATATTATCTTCAGCAAGTATGCCAGCACGGGTGATGGTATTCTGACCAGCCTGAAGATGATGGAAGTCATGCTGGCAAAGAAGATGCCTATGAGCAAGCTGGCTGAGCCTCTGAAGATCTACCCGCAGGTTCTGGAGAATGTCCGTGTCACCGATAAAAAGGCCGCACAGAACGACCCGGCGGTACAGGAGGCAGTCAAGGCAGTTGCAGAAGCGCTGGGCGATACCGGCCGTATTCTGGTGCGTGAGTCCGGCACTGAGCCCCTTGTCCGCGTGATGGTGGAGGCTCCCGACCACGACACCTGCCAGAAATATGTCTCTCAGGTCGTGGAGGTCATCAAGAGCAAGGGTTACGCCGTCTGAGGCTGAGCGCTGCGGCGGATGTTGCCCGCGCACCAAAATGCGGGCAGCAGACGCACTGCACAGCGCGATTCTGCATCTTTTTGTTGACAAACCCGCATTTTTTGCGTATGATAGAAGCAACACTGAAAATTGTGTCAAATTGGCTGTGAAGAGAAGAGTACGCACCGTCTGCGCCTGACAGAAAGCCCGAAGGATGGAACCGGGCAGGCCGCGCGGTGCCGAAGATGGTCTTGGAGCCGCGCAGGTGAACAATGAGCCTGCGACGGGGTGCGCCCGTTACCGCGCAAAGGCCGGTTTTTGTCGGCTAAAGGCTGCGTCCGCAAGGGCGCAGCGAAGCAAGGTGGTACCACGAAGGTTCAGCGCTCTCGTCCTTGTCCGGTTATACCCGGCAGGGCGGGAGCGCTTTTTGCTTGCAGGAGAAGCTGCAGAACCAAAAGAAAGGAAGATAGAACCCCATGAGCGAACACAAGACATTTTATATCACCACCCCTATCTATTACCCCAGCGATAAGCTGCACATCGGCCACAGCTACACCACCGTGGCCTGCGATGCGCTGGCCCGCTTCAAGCGGATGCAGGGCTACGACGTCATGTTCCTGACCGGCACCGATGAGCACGGCCAGAAGATCCAGGATAAGGCTGCCGATGCCGGCGTCACCCCCAAAGAGTATGTGGACAAGATCGTGGCCACCGTCAAGGATCTGTGGAAGCTGCTGGATGTCAGCTACGACCGCTTTATCCGCACCACTGACGACTACCATATGGAAAGCTGCCAGAAGATCTTCACCAAGCTGTACGAGCAGGGCGATATCTATAAGGGCGAGTACATCGGCCACTACTGCAAGCCCTGCGAGAGCTTCTGGACCGACAGCCAGCTGGTGGACGGCAAGTGCCCGGACTGCGGCCGCGAAGTCTACGATGCCCACGAGGAAGCCTACTTCTTCAAGACCAGCAAGTACGCTGACCGCCTGCTGAAGCTCTACGAGGAGAACCCCCAGTTCATCCAGCCCGAGAGCCGCAAGAACGAGATGATCGCCTTCATTAAGCAGGGCCTGCAGGACACCTGCGTGTCCCGTACCTCGGTCAAGTGGGGCATCCCCGTGCCCTTCGACCCCAAACACACCATGTACGTCTGGGTCGATGCTCTGAGCAACTATATCTCTGCACTGGGCTACGGCAACGAGACTTATCACGATTACGATAAGTTCTGGCCGGCCGACCTGCACATGGTGGGCAAGGAGATTTTGCGTTTCCACACCATCCTGTGGCCTGCCATGCTGATGGCACTGGATCTGCCGCTGCCTAAGCGCGTGTTCGGCCACGGCTGGCTGCTGATGAACGGCGGCAAGATGTCCAAGTCTGTGGGCAACGTGGTAGACCCCGTTATCCTGTGCGATCGCTACGGCGTGGACGCCATCCGCTACTTCCTGCTGCGCGAGATCCCCTTTGGCAACGACGGTATGTTCACCAACGAGGCACTGATCAACCGCATCAACAGCGATCTGGCGAACGATCTGGGCAACCTGCTCAGCCGTACCGTGGCCATGTGCGAAAAGTACTTCGGCGGCACCGTGCATAACGTGGCCGGTACCGAGGCCATCGACACCGAGCTGGAGACCATGGTCAACGAGCTGACCGCCAAGGTCACCGCCGACATGGACGATCTGACCATCCCGCAGGCGCTGATGGAGATCTTTGCGGTCATCCAGCGCGCCAACAAGTATATCGACGAGACTGCACCCTGGGCCCTGGCAAAGGACGAAGCCAACAAGCAGCGTCTGGAGAGTGTGCTGTACCACCTGTGCGAGGCACTGCGCGTGTGCGGCATCCTGCTGAATGCCTACCTGCCCACCACCGCTCCCAAGATGATGGAGCAGCTGGGTCTGGACGCTTCCGCACTGGATCTGACCAAGACCACCTACGGTGCACAGCAGACCTATACCGTGCACAAGGGCGAGGCACTGTTCCCCCGCATTGACGTGGCCAAGGAGATCGCCCACCTGAAGGAAGAGGACGAGAAGCGCAAGGCTGCTGCCGCTGCTGCCAACAAAGCCAAGGAGGAAGCCGAGAAGAAGGCTGCCGCCCCCGCAGAGGAGAGCACCGTGGACTTCACCCACGAGGAAGAGATCGACTTTGACACCTTCTGCAAGGTGGAGCTGCGCGTGGCCGAGGTGCGCGCCTGTGAGAACCTGAAGGAGAGCAAAAAGCTGCTGCACCTCACCGTTTTTGACGGCGAGCGGGAGCGCTGCATCCTATCCGGCATTGCCAAGTGGTTCAAGCCGGAGGATCTCATCGGCAAAAAGCTGGGCATTGTGTGCAATCTGGCACCCCGTCCCATGCTCAAGGGCAAGTACGTCAGCGAGGGCATGATCTTCGCTGCCGACACCGCCGACGGCGGCTGCTCCATTGCCTTCTACGGCGACGATACCCCCGTGGGCAGCCGTATCCATTAAGTGAGGAACAACATGTCTGATAATACAGCCGTCCGTGCGGCAAAGCTGGATAAGATCTTCGGCACACCGGTGTGCGCTGTGCTGCTGGCTATTTTCTGTAATGTCCTGTGGGGTTCGGCCTTTCCGTTCATCAAGCTGGGCTACCGCCTGTTCTCCATCGACTCCGGCAACACCGCCTCCATCTTCTGCTTTGCAGGGGTGCGGTTCATGCTGGGCAGCGTGCTGGTGCTGCTGGGCAGCATTCTGCTGCAGGGAAAGGCACCTCGCCTGCCCCGGGGCAGGGTAGCAGCCGAGTGCTGCGCGCTGGGCTTGTGGCAGACCACGGCACAGTATGCGTTCTACTATATCGCCGTGGCCATGCTCACCGGCGCGTTTGGCGGCATCCTGAACAGCACTCAGAGCTTTCTGGGCGTCATCTTTGCCCACTTTATCTACGGCAATGCGGACCGCATGACCCCGGCAAAAACGCTGGGCTGTGCTGTGGGTTTTGCGGGCGTACTCATCGGTACCCTTGGTAACCACGGCAGCGGCAGTGGCTGGGGCGTGTTCTGTATGATGGCAGCGACCATCATCTTCACCCTGTCCGGCCCGTGGAACAAATCCGTCACCAAAAAGGCCGACAGCTTTGCTGTCTGCTTCCTGAACCTGTTTGTGGGTGGGCTGGCACTGTTTGTGCTGGGCACCGTTATGGGCGGCCGTCTCCATGTGCAAAGCGCACTGGCTGCGGTGGTCATGCTGTATCTGGCCTTTATCTGCGGCGCAGGCTATATCCTGTGGGCGCTGCTGATGAAAAACAACCCGGTCAGCCGCATCGCCATCTTTGGCTTCGTCAACCCGGTGGTCAATGTGCTGCTCAGCGCCGTGCTCAACGGCGAGCCGCTGTTCCGCTGGCAGTATCTGGCGGCGCTGGTGTTCGTGTGCGTGGGCATCTGGCTGGTGAACAAAGCCCCCGCCAAAAAGGAGAAGGTATGACCGGACCTATTTTTGACACCCACGCCCATTACAGTTCCCGCGCCTTTGACGCCGATCGCTTTGCGCTGCTGGACAGCCTGCCCGACAAGGGCGTGGTAGGCGTGTGCGAGCAGGCCACCCACTCCGGGGATGCGCCCCGGGTGCTGGAACTGGCGCACCGCTACCCATGGGTGGTGGCGGCCATCGGCATCCACCCGGAAAGCCTGCTGCCCGCCGCCGACTGCGGCGAGGAAGGCCCCGCGCCCACGGTGTCGGTGTACGGCGGCGACTGGGCCGCTGAGATGCGGGCGCTGATGCCCTACTACGATGACCCCAAGGTGGTAGCGGTAGGCGAGTGCGGGCTGGACTACCACTGGCCCGTGCCCAAGGACGCCCAGCTGGCGCTGTTTGAAGCCGAGATCCGGCTGGCGTTGGAGTTGGACAAGCCCATCATCGTGCACGACCGGCAGGCGCACGCAGACGTCTACGCCCTGCTTAAAAAGTACCGCCCCAAGGGCATTGTGCATTGCTATTCCGGCAGCGCCGAGGATGCCGTGCAGTTGGCGGCACAGGGACTGTACATCGGTTTTGGCGGCGCTTGCACCTTCAACGGTGCCAAGCGCGCAGCCAAGGCTATTGACGCCCTGCCGCTGGACGCCATCGTGTTGGAGACCGACTGCCCCTACATGGCACCGGAGCCGGTGCGCGGCACCCGCTGCGACAGCTCCCTCATCCGCTATGTGAGCGCATACATCGCCCAGCGCAAGGCGCTTGCCCCGGAAGAGGTGTTCCGCACCACCGCCGCAAACGCCCGCCGGGTGTTCGAGCTGTAACCGTTTTTCCGCAGGTCGCGGGGCAAAGCGCTCCGCTTCTGAATAAAAAGCTGATTTATTGAAAACGATAAGAATAAGGAGATCACTATTATGAAGGCACGTATTCCCAAACACCGCGAGTTCATCATCAACTTCCCCGACAGCATCGACCAGAACAAGGCCAACGAGGGCTGGGCAAAGCTGCAGCAGATCGTGGAGGACTACAAGAAGGCACACAACGGCGCTTCTGTTTACGCTCCCACCTTCATCGAGGACTGCGAGCCCGAGGTCAAGAAGCTGCAGGAAGAGTACGGCTTTGAGTACACCGTGGAGTTCGTTCAGTAAGTTCAGCATCGCCTGATAGTAAAAGGGTCATTGCACAAACCGTGCAATGACCCTTTTTGCGTAAGCTCATTCCATAAAATGGCATTCCGGAGCATCCGCAGACGCTCCGGGATGCCGAAATTAAAAAATCGCTATTCCGCTGAAAAAGTCCAGAGCATACGCGGAGGGCAGCCTGAATCATCCTCCGGCCTTGCTGCCTTACACCTCGTAGTCCAGACAGACGCGGTTTTTGTAGTAGGGACGCACCTTGCTGTTTGCCACTGCCACATGCGCCGGGTGGGTGGAGTAGCCTTTGAGCGCCTCGGCGCTCTCAAAGGTGGTATCCAGCATCAGGTCGGCGTTGGAGGAGGGGAGCGCATCAATGTTGACATGGATGTCCACAAGCCCCGGAATCTTGCCGGAAAGGCTTTCCAGCCCCTCCTTGATGCCAGCCTTGACGACGGCCTTTTCCTCGGCGGACAGCTCGTCCTTCAGCTGCCAGAGAATAACGTGCTTGACCATAACAAAAAACCTCCTGCGTTTTTTCTCATTGTAACAGGGTGAGAAAAAATCCGCAAGAGGGAAGCTGTAAAGTCTTATTTGGGTGCGAACAGCAGCACCACCAAAAGCACAGCACAGAGCACCGAAACTACGATGCCCTCCAGCCGGGTCAGTCGGATGTACTCTTCCGTAGGCTCGGGCACCTGCGTATACCGCCCACGGGAACGCAAGGCAATGGCATCCTCCGGCTGCAGCGCCATAAAAATACCGAATCCGATGCCGAAAAGCGCGACCAAGATCGATAAGATGACTTCCATAGAAACCCCTCACTTTTTGTTTTTGTCGTCCCTGCTCAGGGTATAGCACAGATGCGAGATCAGCAGAGCAACAGTAAACACGAGCGCTGCCACCATCAAAATAGAGTGCAGCGGCTCGACTTTTGGCAGAAAAATGTTGACCAGATAGAGTGCGCCGCAAAGGAGCGACAGGATGCCGAAGGGTCTGTGGAAGTGGTTCTTTTCGTCCTCATTGCTCCAACCGGTGCCGGTGCCATTGTACAAGTCCCGAATGCCGCGGTATAAAAACAATACGCCCAGTGCAGCGTTCAGCCAGTCTGAAGTGGAAAGGTTCAGGTTCATATATTTGTACTTGCCTCCCGGCGGCTCAATCCGCGCTGTGCTCCCAGATCTCGTACAAAATCAGGTAGATGGCATCAACAACGAGGGCGATGGTGCGTACCCCGTTGCTCAGGGTAGGGAAACCGCCCAGAAACTGCGAAGAAGCAAGAACCATTGCGTTGAAGATCTCCCACACGCCGTTTTTCTTCTGCCACATGGCGCGGTATTCCGGGTCGCTGTCATATTGATTGAAAAAGGTGTGGATCAGCGGGTCTTTGCCTTGCAGGTCGCGAATGCCCATCCACAGTGCCACAAGGCAGAACAAGAGTTCAATAATGTTGTACCAGCCAAACGCCAGCTGCATAAAATGCACCTCCCATCTTTTACCATATTATAACATAGGAGAGCGAAAACACAAGGACGGTATTCAACCTTCCTGCGTAAATTTTGCATAAATTGTGCATCAACTATTTGTTGAAACAACATAAAATAAAACCAGCCGGACGAGGCGGTTGCAAGCCCTCGTCCGGCTGGATACTTACTTCTTCGGAGTCATAAGCCTCTTCTCCTTGGTGACCTCATTTTCGGAATACGGGTTTCATAGGGTGACTCTCCTTAGAAACGTTTCTTCAGAATTTAGGTACTTTGCAAGGGGATGAAAATCAACTGTACATTGGACTGACCCTTTTCTCAACTGTTGGACTGCGGCAAACGGTTCATGAGGATGAATTTCATATTACCACATTCTTTCGAGTTAGATTTGCAAGGGAAACGTCTTACCTAGTACATTGGTAGAACTCCTTTTCAGCTATTCAAATAAGGTTCTCCGGATCATTGATACTTTCATAAGAATCATCTCCAGCGGATCTATCTGAACGCTCTGGGGAAGAATTGAATCGACAGGTTGTCGTGTTATCGCATTTTTGATGCTCAAGACTGGCTCTGTTTTTGTGTTTTTATACGGGGGAAACATCCCGTTTGTGGTGAGCCTCTGTTTTGCTTCTCAGCGAATCCCGACAGCCTGTCCCTGCTGTGCGGGTTCCATATCAACCATCGGTCTTCGCTCCTTTCTTCTTAAAGTCAGCGGGAGTAGCTCTCTTTTGAGCTTCTGCTGTACTTCTCTGGCTTCTGGCTTAATTATACAGGAAGATGCACGTTTTGTCTATTGGCAGACCGCACAAAGAATGGACTTTGTTTTTGTGCAATGTTAAAACCTGCGGCGGTGCGGAAAAATTGCCCAGAAGTTCCGGGCCGTTCGTGAAGGATTTTTCACAAAAGGGGAGAAAGTGCCCGCAAGGTATTATGCGCCGGTTCTATTTGTGCTAAAATAGCGCCAATGAATGGTAGTCGCCGCCGCCCCGCGAGATGAAAGTTTCGCGGGGCGGCTTTTTTGCGGCAAAAATTTGCATAAAAAAGAAACGGAGAATCAATCAAAATGCCTAAAACTTTACCGGAACGCATCTTCTTTACCATTGTCATGGCCGCTATCATGGTCTATGGCATGATCGTCTACAATGTGGCGCTGAACACAAACGGCGTGACCAACGCCACCTTTGTTATGGCTCTGCACGAAATGCCGATCATGGTGCCGGTGGCCTTTGTGCTGGAATTTTTTGTGGTGGAAAAGCTGGCCACGAAGCTGGCATTCCTGTTTATGCGCCCCGCAGACCGCCCGCAGTTCATCACCTACGCAATCTCGCTGATGATCGTGTGCATCATGTGCCCGGTGATGAGTCTGGTCGCAACGCTGCTGTTCAAAGAGCCGAGCTTTGGGATGTGGGTACATACTTGGGGCTGCAATATGCCCATGGCGCTGTGCTGGCAGATGCTGTACTGCGGCCCGCTTGCCCGTGCCATCTTCCGGCTGGTGTTCCGCCGTGGGGAAAAGCAGGCCGCATAAGCGGTTTGCCTGCGATTCTATAATAAATATGTATAAGAAATATACATAAGATGCCGCAAAAACATACCGGGAAAGATACCTATACGTTTTTTATATACCTGATATATAAAAGCTATACGGTACGGCTGTTTTTGCGGAAATATTTCCCAAAACCGGGAGAATACGTCTGCAAAGCACTGGAAAAATCCAAGAAGATTGTACAGATTATATGCTTTTTTAACTTGCAATTGTGCACCCTGTACAACAGTTTTGTTTTGTCGGTGCAATGCTACCGGGTAAAATGTAGAATGTGCACAAATACCCTTGCCAATTTTGTGCAATCGTACTATTATACACAACGAAAAAAGACGAAACCGACAAAGAAAGGGGAGGGCGCAGACAGCATTCAGGCAGCGCCTTCCTTGCTTTTTTCACGGTACACAGTCTTTTCTTCGCGCGATAAGAAGGTGTGAAGGGGCGCGGAGCAAAGGTGTGCGGCAGATCCCCGGCCGAGGATCTGCCGCACACCCGGCTCCCGCCCGCAGACCCCTATCCCTGCAGGAAGGAGGAAAAGCAAATGAACAAATTGACGCAGGCTCTGATGGAAGAGCTTACCGTGGAGTATGTCAAGGTCGGCTCGCTGCAGATCCCGGAATCGGTGGTCATCAGCTGGGTGATCATGCTGCTGCTGGTGGTGGGCTCCATCCTGCTTACCCGCAACCTGAAGGTGGATCACATCAGCAAGCGTCAGGCAGCACTGGAAGCGCTGTACTCCCTTGGCAAAAACTTCTTTGAAGGGTTGCTGGGCAAGGAGGGCAGCCGCTATGTGCCTTATCTGATGACCGTGGCGCTGTACATTGCCTGCTCCAACGTGATCGGTGTGTTCGGCGTAAAGCCCCCCACAAAGGATCTGGATGTGACTGCTGCGCTGGCGCTGATGAGCATCGTGCTTATCGAGTATGCAGGCGTTCGTGCCCGGGGCGGCGCGGGCTTTCTCAAGAGTCTTGCAGCCCCTACCCCCATCATGACCCCTATGAACATCCTCGAGATCGCCATTCGCCCCACCAGTCTGTGCATGCGACTGTTCGGCAACGTGCTGGGCGCGTTCGTTATCATGGAACTGCTCAAGCTGGTGGTGCCGGTGTTCGTCCCGGCGGTGTTCAGCCTGTATTTTGACCTGTTCGATGGTCTGATCCAGACCTATGTTTTCGTGTTCCTGACCGCACTGTTTATGAAAGAGAGCATCGGCGGCGAGGAATAAACAACACATTTAAAACTGTAATTACAAAGGAGATAGAACTATGAGTGGTTTGGTAGCTCTGGGCGCTGGCATTGCAGCGCTGACCGGCATTGGCGGCGGTATTGGCATTGGTATTGCAACGGGTAAGGCAACGGAGGCCATCTCCCGCCAGCCGGAGGCTTCCGGTAAGATCCAGACGAACCTGCTGCTGGGCGCTGCTCTGGCAGAAGGTACCGCAATTTTCGGCTTCGTCGTTGCACTGCTGATCATCCTGTTCCTGGGCCAGTAACGGAGGCGTGGACGAATGCTGAAGTTGGATTTGAACCTGCTGTGGACCGTGGTGGATGTCCTGATCCTGTATGTGTTGCTGCGCAAGTTTTTGTTCAAGCCCATCCAGAACGTGCTGGATCAGCGCCAGAAGACGATCGAGGCAGAAATTGCAGCGGCACAGACCTCCAAGACCGAGGCCGCCGCAGCACTTACGACCGCGCAGGACAAGCTGCGTAATGTGGACAACGAAGCCGCAGCCCGCCGCGAAGCCTACGAGAAGCAGGCCGAGGTGGAAAAGCAGCAGCTGCTGGCCGATGCGCAGAAGCAGGCCGACGAGATCGTGGCTGCCGGTAAGGCGGCTGTGGAGATCGAGCGCCAGAACAAGCTGCGGGAAGCAGATGCACAGGCTACGGCACTGGCACGCTCCATGTGCGAAAAGCTTTTGAAACATAATTTGACCGCCCAGGATGATGATCAGCTGCTGGACGATCTGCTGCAGAAAGCAGGTGCAGGCAATGGCAACTGAATTCAGTCGTGAATTTTTTGCGGATAACCGCATCGTCAAGGCCAGCCTGCGCTGCGCCCATAAACTCCGCGAAAAAGATCTGGACCGCATCAAGTCGGAGATCAAAAAGCTGTATGACGCCACGGAAGTCATCCTGAATATCACCGTGGACGAGAGCCTGCTTTCCGGCTATGTCCTGCAGGTGGGCGACCGCGTGTTCGACAATTCCGGCCGTCATCAGCTGGACAAAATGATGGAGGGCAAGCCTTCGCTGGCTACCCTCAAGACCCGCATCGAGGACTACAAGCCCGCCGAGACCTCCGCAGAGGGCGGCGTGGTCATCTCCTCCGCCGATGGCATCGTGCACATTGACGGCATGAACCGCGCTGTGTACGGCGAAATCGTCACCTTTGAAAACGGTGCCAAGGGTATGGTGGAAAGCGTAGAGCCCGAGCAGCTGGGCGTTATGCTGTTCGATGGTGCCGAGACCGTTGGTGTGGGCACCATGGTCACCCGCAGCGGCAAGCGCGCCGGTATCCCGGTGGGCGATGCTTTTCTGGGGCGTGTCATCAGCCCGCTGGGCGAGCCCATCGACGGCAAAGGCCCCATTGAGGCCGAAGGCTACAACCCCATTGAGAAGCAGGCACCCAGTATTCTGGAGCGCCAGAGCGTGGACACCCCGCTGCACACCGGTATTCTGGCGATCGACTCCATGTTCCCCATCGGCCGCGGTCAGCGTGAGCTGATCATCGGCGACCGCCAGACCGGCAAGACTTCCATTGCCACCGACGCCATCCTGAACCAGAAGGACAAGGATGTGCTGTGCATCTATGTTGCTATCGGTCAGAAGGCTTCCTCCATCGCCCGCGTGGCCGAGGATCTGAAAAAGCATGGCGCTATGAGCTATACCACCATCGTGGCAGCTACCGCGTCGGATTCTGCCCCGCTGCAGTACATTGCTCCCTATGCGGGCACTGCACTGGCCGAGTACTTCATGGCCAAGGGCAAGAGCGTGCTCATCGTTTACGATGATCTGTCCAAGCACGCGGTGGCCTACCGTGCCATCTCGCTGCTGCTGCGCCGCTCCCCGGGCCGTGAAGCCTACCCCGGCGATGTGTTCTACCTGCACTCCCGTCTGCTGGAGCGCTCCTGCCGTATGCGGGACGATCTGGGCGGCGGCTCTATCACCGCACTGCCCATCGTAGAGACGCAGGCCGGCGATGTTTCGGCCTACATCCCCACCAACGTCATCTCCATCACCGACGGTCAGATCTTCTTGGAGAGCGCCCTGTTTAACGCCGGCAACCGTCCGGCTGTCAACGTGGGTCTGTCGGTGTCCCGTGTGGGCGGCGCTGCCCAGACCAAGGCCATGAAAAAGGCCAACGCAAACCTGCGTATCGAGCTGGCACAGTATAAGGAGATGGAATCCTTTGCACAGTTCAGCTCCGATCTGGACGCCGAGACCCGCCGTCAGCTGGAGCACGGCAAGGCACTGATGGAAATGCTCAAGCAGCCGCTGTGCCAGCCCAAGTCCGATGCCGAGCAGGTGGTCATTCTGGTGCTGGCTTCCCACGGCCTGCTGGACACTCTGCCCACCGCAGAACAGCGGGAAAAGACCGCTGCCTTTGTGCGGCAGTTCCGCGCAGACGTCTCCGGCACCATGCAGAAGATCGATGCCGACGGCAAGCTGGAGCCCGACCGGGTGGATGCCATCCTGAACGCTTGGAAAGCTTATGCGGGAGGCAATGACCATGTCGTCCAGTAAGCTGCTGAAGGAGCGCATCGAGAGCATTCAGGACACCATGAAGATCACCAATGCCATGTACCTGATCTCTTCGTCCAAGCTGCGCAAGGCACGGCAGAACTACCAGAATGTGTCCCCTTACTTCAACCGTATGCGGGATACCATCTCCCGTGTTGTGCCGCATCTGCCGGAGGAGCCGGAGCACCCCTTCTTCCATGAGCGGAATCTGGAAAACCCCCGGCGGGCATATCTGGTGCTTACTGCCGATAAGGGCATGGCAGGTGCTTATAACCAGAACCTGCTCAAGTTTCTGCGGGAGCACGCAGACCCCAACGACCGCTTTTATGTCATCGGTCAGGTGGGTTACCGCGCCCTGCGCCACCGGGACCCCCGCCTTGTGGAGGAGTTCCGTTACAGCGCTACCGCACCCACGTTGCAGCGTGCCCGCGACATCACGGTAGACGCCATTGACGACTTCAAGTCCGGCAAGCTGGACGAGATCTACATCGTCTACACCAAGATCCAGAACGCCCTTACCAGTGAGCCTGTCATGGAGCGTCTGCTGCCGCTGGACCGGCGGTTTTTGCAGCCTGCTCCCAAGGGTCTGGGCGACCCCAAGGGCGAGGTGGAACTGGTGCCGGACGCATGGACGGTGTTCGAGCAGATCGCACCCATCTATATGCACGGCATGATCTTTGGTGCCATGACCGAGAGCTTCTGCGCCGAGCAGAGCGCCCGCATGACCGCCATGGATTCTGCTACCAAGAGCGCCAATGATATGATCCGGGACCTGCAGCTGGAATACAACCGCACCCGTCAGGGCTCCATCACGCAGGAGATCACCGAGATCATCGGCGGCGCGGCTGCCGTGCAGGATCGGACATAATAAAGGAACTTTCTCTGGCATCGCGCAGCGATGGCTGAGAGGGTTCGTTGGATAAACAAGATTTGACAAGAGGCAATCCAAATGATACAGGGAACTATTATTCGCGTAGCAGGCCCCGTGGTGGATGTGCAGTTCACCGCCGGCAGGCTGCCTGCCCTGCAGGAGGCGCTTACCGTGACCGCAGAGGGCACCGAGCGCACCATGGAGGTGACGCAGCACGTCAACGAGACCACGGTGCGCTGCATCATGCTTTCTGCCAGCGAGGGTCTGGGCAAGGGTATGCCGGTAGAAGCTACCGGCCACGGCCTGACCGCCCCTGTGGGTGAGGGCACACTGGGCCGTATGTTCGACCCGCTGGGCCGCCCCATTGACGGCAAGGGCGCTGTGGACGAGCTGCCGCACTGGCCCATCCACCGCAAGGCACCCGGCTTTGCAGAGCAGAAGCCCGCAACTGAGATTCTGGAGACCGGCATCAAGGTCATCGACCTGCTGGCTCCTTACGCCAAGGGCGGCAAGATCGGCCTGTTCGGCGGCGCCGGCGTGGGCAAGACCGTGCTGATCCAGGAGCTGATCCATAACGTGGCCACCGAGCACGGCGGCTACTCCATCTTTACCGGCGTGGGCGAGCGCTCCCGCGAGGGCTGCGACCTGTGGGGCGAGATGAACGCCTCCGGCGTGCTGGACAAGACCGCACTGGTCTTTGGCCAGATGAACGAGCCCCCGGGAGCCCGTATGCGCGTGGCCGAGACCGGCCTGACCATGGCAGAGTACTTCCGTGAGGAGACCCACAAGGACGTGCTGCTGTTCATTGATAACATCTTCCGTTTCGTGCAGGCCGGCAGTGAGGTCTCGGCTCTGATGGGTCGTATGCCCTCTGCCGTGGGCTACCAGCCCACGCTGGCCAACGAGCTGGGCGCTCTGCAGGAGCGCATCACCTCCACCAAGGACGGTTCCATCACCTCGGTGCAGGCCGTTTATGTGCCCGCCGATGACCTGACCGACCCCGCCCCCGCCACCACTTTTGCCCATCTGGACGCCACCACCGTGCTGTCCCGTAAGATCGTGGAGCAGGGCATCTACCCGGCTGTGGACCCGCTGGCCTCCACCTCCCGCATTCTGGAAGCGGACATCGTGGGCGAGGAGCATTACCGCGTAGCCCGCAAGGTGCAGTCCATTCTGCAGCGCTATCAGGAATTGCAGGACATCATTGCCATTCTGGGCATGGACGAGCTGGACGAGAACGACAAGCTGACCGTCATGCGCGCCCGCAAGCTGCAGAAATTCCTGTCCCAGCCCTTTGCCGTGGCCGAAAACTTTACCGGCCTCAAGGGCAAGTATGTGCCCCTGAAGGACACCGTGCGCAGCTTTGCCGCCATTGTGGACGGCAAGGCCGATGACCTGCCGGAGTGGGCATTCTTCAACGTAGGTACGCTGGAGGAAGCACGCGAAAAGGCAGAAAAGAAGCTGGCTGAGGAAAAGGGCGGTGCCGTCTGATGAACAAGTTCATGCTGAGCATCACAGCGTCCAGCGGCGAGTTCTATCAGGGTGACTGCGAGGATCTGACCCTGCCCATCAGCGATGGCATCTACGGCGTACAGGCCGGGCATAACCCGGTGCTGGTGGCGCTGCACATGGGCATCCTCCACTTTGTGGTGGACGGCAAGGCCCGGGATGTGCTGGTGGGCGACGGCATTGCTGAGGTGACCCCCGCCTATGTGATGGTGCTGGTGGACAGCGCCGAAAACCCGGAGGACATCGACAAGAACCGTGCCGAGGCCGCCCGCATCCGCGCCGAGGAACGCTTGCAGCATAAGCAGAGCATGCACGAGTATTACCAGAGCAAGATCGCGCTGGATCGTGCCATGCAGCGTTTGCAGACTGCCGCAAAGTATAAGCGCTGAGGCAGCATTCCTATTCCCATATAACAAAACCTCCCCGTGCAGGATAACTGCATGGGGAGGTTTTTTCTGTCTGTCAGCAAAGCGAAAATTGTGTCACAGGAACGTTTTTGAGGAACCGTCCTGCGTGTTGCCGCGCCTTACGCCCGCACATCCTCCCGGCGTAAAAGCAGCCATGCCAGAAGGAACATCGTCCCCAGCCAGAAGATGCAGCTGAAGGCAAACAGCCCGTAGCTGCCCGCCAGAGCATCCGCACTTTTGTTGGAGTTCATTCCGAGCTGCATCAGGGAATAGGGCCACAGCAGCCCAAAGCCCTTGGAGCTGATAAAGATTCCGGTAATACCGCCCAGCAGCCCCAGAAAAATGGGCACGGCAAAGCTGCGGATGACCATGGCCAGCACCAGCTGTGCGGCAATGACGGCCAACGCACCCAGCAGTCCCCGCAGTAAAAACAGCGGTAGGGTGACCGGCGGCAGCCCGGGCAGATGGGCAAATACCTTGCCACAGAACACGAACAGCGCGAACACAAAGCCGTGGGTCAGCAGCGCCAGCTTTGTCACCACCGCAAACTTTGCGGCAAACAGGTCCAGCGGCGGTACGGGGCTTGCCATGATCAGGTTCCAGTTGTGCCCCAGATGTTCCAGCCGCCACAAGTAGGCAGCATAGGTGGCTACCATGGCAGGGAAGAAGAGCATGGAATAAAACAGGGTGTGCTGGGTCCACAGGCTATACCAGCCGTCGGTGAGGATCTCAAGATTTTGCAGATAATTGAAGGTGCCGTAGGTGGCCGAAAGAATGGGCAGCACAAAGAACATTGCCCAGATGGGAGATGCGTGGAGTTTGCGGTTCTCCGCAAGAATACAGCGTTTCAGCATGGTTTTATACCTCCTCGTCCTGTACCTTGCGCCACGCAAGGGCAAACAGCACAGCGCCCAGCGCAAGGGTGAAAGCCAGCAGCCCCCAGTTGAAGGGGCGGGTGCCGTAGGTGACGGTGTGGGTGGCCTTGTCCCAGTTCGCCACTTCGTAGGCGCTCAGAGGGATGTAGTACCCAAAAGGCACAAAGTAACTGGCAAGCGGCGGCATAAAGGCAGAGAACAGCCCCACCAGTGCCCCTACAATGCCCACGCAGAGCGCCGGCAGGGGATTGCCCATCCACAGCATCAGCAGAAATTCTCCAAAGAAGAGCATTGCGTCCACAGCCAGCGTGCAGACGAACAGATAGCATAGCTGCCCAGTGGGAAAGGCTTCGGTATAACCATGAACGCGCCCCAGCACCGGAACGCAGGCCAGCTCCAGCACCGTGACCAACAACACCTCCAGCACTCCAAAGACCGCCTTGCCTGCAAACAGGCTGCGGCGGCTCTGCAGGGTGTAGAGCAGCTTTGCGGTGTTGCCTTTGATCTCCATATCCCACAGCCGGGAGGCCAGCACTGCCATCATCACCGGCATCAGAATGGATTCAATGACGGGCAGGCTGTAAAGCAGGGCGCTGTAACCGTTGGCAAGCTCCTCCGGGTCTGCCGGGGCAAGGCCGCCCACCCATAGAACGACAATGCCGGGGATGAACAGGCAGAGAGAAAGGTCGTGCCGACGGTGGGCTTTTTGCAGTTCTGCACGGAAAGCTGCCATCTTACGCCACCTCCCCGCTGGTCTGGGTCAGGCTGAGAAAGATATCCTCAAGGCTCTTTGTCTGTGCAGTCAGTCCAACCACGCCCACGCCGCTTTCGGCAAGAGTGCAGACCAGCGCCGCCAGCGCTTCGTCCGGCAGCGGGGGAAGCTGCAGGGTGTCCGGTTGATCTGCCGGTGCAGCGGCTTTTACTCCCTGCTGCTGCAGGACGGCTGCGGCTTTGGGTGCGTCCAGCACCCGCAGCAGAATGCCGCCCCGGCTGTGCTTTTGCAGCTGCTGCAAGGAACCCTCGAACAGCAGTTTGCCGTGGTTCAGGATGCCCACCTGATCCACCATCTGCTCAATCTCTCCCAGCAGGTGGCTGGAAATCAGCACGGTGGCTCCGGTGGTCTGGGGCATGGAAGCAATCAGACTGCGCATCTCCTGAATACCCGCCGGGTCCAGACCGTTGGTGGGTTCGTCCAAGATCAGCAGTTTGGGGCTGCCCAGCAGCGCCATGGCAATGCCCAGCCGCTGCTTCATGCCAAGGGAATACTGCCCCACCTTCCGGTCAGCGTCTTTGGTCAGGTGCACGATCTCCAGCACCCGGCTGATGTCCTTCCGGTCCACGTCTTTCAGGTCAGCCACGATGGAAAGGTTTTCCCGGGCAGTCAGGTGCAGGTAACCGGAGGGGGATTCGATCAGGCTGCCGGTCTGCCGCAGCAGGGCAAGGCGGTTTGCTTCGTTCAGGGTGTGCCCCAGCAGTTCCACACTGCCACCGGTGGGGTGTACAAGCCCCAGCAGCATCTTCATGGTGGTGGATTTGCCCGCACCATTGGGGCCTAAAAAGCCGTAAACACAGCCCTCCGGGACAGTCAGGTTCAAATGATCCACCACCGGACGGCTATGGTAGCTTTTGCAAAGGGCATGGGTCTCGATCACAGGTTTCATAAATAGTCTCCTTTCGCATTCATGGTTTTCGGAACGATGCCAGAATACACCCGCTGCCTTAAACTGACCGGAAGCGCAGCTTAATTTACCCTTAAATTTGCAGGTGTTTTCCGCTGCGGCGCAAAAAGTGTGGTATAGTAAAGGCGGGAAAGGAGAACTGCCCTTATGGATACCATTTATGATGCAAAGCTCCTGCTTGTGGACGACAACGCCGAGCTGCTGGCACTGCTGTGTGAGCAGCTGCGGGGCGCAGGATATGGCCATATCAGAACTGCCCAAAGCTGCGCCGCTGCCCGCGGCTGCTTTGCGGCAGAGCAGCCGGAGCTGATGATCCTGGATATCAACCTGCCGGATGGGGATGGATTTTCGCTGTTCCGGGCGCTGCGGGCAAAAGCGGATGTCCCGGCGCTGTTCCTCTCCGCACGGGACGCGGATGCCGACCGTCTGTTCGGGCTGGGTCTTGGCGCAGATGACTACCTGACCAAGCCTTTTCTGATGCAGGAACTGCTACTGCGGGTGCAGCATATTTTGCAGCGGGCGTACCGGGCAGAGCTGTCCCGTACAAAACCGGCACCTTTGCAGCTGGGGGAGCGGTGCGTAGACCTGAATGATGCCATTGTTACCCTGCCAGAGGGCAAAACACTGGCGCTGACTGCTACCGAGCTGGCGCTGCTGCGGAAATTGGCAGAGAACCGGGGACACATCGTTACCTACGATGCCCTTTGTGCGGCGGTCTGGGGCGCAGATTACTATGGCTACGAGAACAGTCTGGGTGTACATATCCGGCATCTGCGGGAGAAGCTGGAAGCCGAACCCGGTGCGCCGCAGTTTCTGCGGACGGTGCGGGGCATTGGCTATAAGCTGACAAAGGAGGAAGGAGCATGAAAACCTTTGTGCGTCTGATCCGGCGGTATGTGCTGGCGGCGGTGGGCATCGTTCTGCTGCTGTTGTTTTCCGGTGTTGCAGTGCTGGGCTGGCTGGGTTGGCAGGAGGGCTGCCGCCTGCCGCAGCGGGAGTACTCCTCCAGCGAGATCGCGGATTCCATGGTGGAGACCGCCGAAGGGCTTGCCTTTGGGACAGAACGCACCCCGCAGGAGTGGATGAACGGCTACGAGTGGGCGATGGTGCTGGACGATGTGGGAAACATCCGCTGGAGCTACGGCCTGCCGCAGGATCTGAACCATGCCTACACTCCCGGCGATATCGCCAAATTTGCCCGCTGGTATCTGGCAGATTACCCGGTGTTCTGCTGGACAGAATCCTACGGACTGTTCGTCATCGGGCTGCCAAAGGGGAGCCTGTGGAAGTACAGCATTTACAGCTCACCGGACTTTGCCCTGAGCATGGTGCGGGTGCTCCCGGCAGCAGCGCTGGGAATGCTGCTGCTGGGTCTGGCGCTCTGCTTCTGGCTGAGCTGGCGGGGGGCAAAGCGGCTGGAGACCGTGGCAAACGGTCTGGATGCGCTGGCGCAGGGGCAGACCGTTCAACTGCCTACGGATGGTTTTGCCGGGGAACTGGCAGAAAAGCTGAACCAGACCGGGGCGCAGCTGCAAGCCAAAAATGAGATGCTTTCCCGGCGGGACAACGCCCGCACCCAGTGGATCGCAGGGGTCAGCCATGACGTGCGCACTCCGCTGGCGCTGATCCTAGGCTGGGCGGAGCAACTGGAACAGGATGCACTTTTGCCGGACAGCTCCCGGCAGAAAGCGACCGGCATCCGCACCCAGTGCGAAAAGCTGCGCACCCTCATTGATGACCTGAACCTGACCAGTAAGCTGGAATACGGTGCCCAACCCTTGCGCCGGAAAAACCTCCGGGCAGGGCCGCTGTTCCGGCAGCTGGTGGCGCAGTTTTGCGAAAGCCCACTGGCAGAGCGCTGCGAGATCACACTGGAACAGGAAGAACCAGCAGAGCAGACAGTGCTTTCGGTGGATGAGGCGCTGCTGGCACGGCTGCTGGAAAACCTGATGAACAACAGCGTCCGGCATAACCCAAAGCCGGTGAACATTACCGTGCATACCCGGCAGGTAGGAGAGCGCTTCTGCCTGACCGTGGCAGATGATGGGATTGGCTATCCGGCTGCCGTTCTGGTGGCACTGAACGCTGCGGAGCCTGCCGAAAATGCGCCTCATATCCTTGGCCTGTATGTAGTGCAGCAGATCGCCGCCGCCCATGGCGGCACGGCAGTGTTCGGGCAGAACACCCCCTGCGGGGCAAAAACAACGGTCTGGCTGCCCGGCCGGGCGTGAACGGGGCAAAAAAGAAAATAGCGCAAAAAACAGGCCGCTGCTTGCAGTTGTTGCAAACAGCGGTCTTATTGTTATGCGTTTTTGCTTTTATCCAGCGCGTCAAACTGCTGTAAGATCTGGGGGTCTTTCAGCTTGATGACCTTGCCGGAGAGGTAGTGCAGGGTGTTTTCCTCCGGCACATCCAGAAAGCTGATGCGCACCGCGCACAGCGCCTGCGTCTTGGTGCCGGTACGCTCGTTCATTTTGCGGTTGCCGTATTTGATATCGCCCAGCACCGGCTTGCCCAGATAGGCCAGATGGGCGCGGATCTGGTGGGTGCGCCCGGTGACAAGGCCGATCTTGCACAGGGCAAAGGGGCCTGCGGTGCGCAGCACGTCCACGTCCGTAATGATCTGCTTGCGGCGCTCGTCCTGCGATTGATGGGCATGGATGCTGACCTTGTTGTTTTTCTCGTCGTGCTCCCACCATGCGGTGAACCGCCCGGACTGCGGAATACCCACCGTGATGGTGTAGTACTCCTTTTTCAGCAGGTCGGTGCGGATGATCTCGTTCATGTCCCGCAGGGCAGCGTAATTCTTGGCAGCGATCACCAGCCCTTCGGTGCCGCGGTCCAGCCGGTTGCAGATGCCGGGCTTGAAGCGGTTTTCACCGTGGGGGTCGTATTCGCCCTTCTGGGTCAGGTACTGGGTAAACGCGTCCACAAGATTGGCGTCGCCGGTGCGGTCGCTGTGGCACAGCAGATGGGTGGGCTTGTACAGCACCGCAAGGTTTTCGTCCTCGTAGATGACGGTCACCTTGGGCTGATTGGGCTGCTTTTTGGGGGCAGCCTTCTGCACCGGCTTTGCGCCCTCGGGCGGGAAGAACTCGTCGTTGATGTACAACTCGATCAGGTCTCCTGCCTGCAAACGGTACTCCGGTGCGGCCTTTTTGCCGTTCACTTTCACCCGCTTGTTGCGGAAACTCTTGTACAGCAGGCTGGTGGGAAAATCGCGGGTCACGCTCTGCACAAAGTGCGAAAGACGCACGCCGTCATCGTTGGCGGTGGCAGTAAATTGTTTCATAAAGTTATCCTCATCGTTTTTGTCAGAATCATGCTTTTATAGTAATACAGGCGGGGCGGGAAGTCAACGCGCATTCCGGTGCAAAATCCGGGTTATTTTTGCAGAACACTTGTGTTTGCGCCGCAAAATGGGTACTATAAGGAAAGAACATAGAAAAAGGAGTACCGCCATGGCAGAGAATAAACGGCACAAGGGACATCGCCAGCGGATGCGGGAGCGGGTGCAAAGCTACGGGCTGGACAGTCTGGCCGAGCACGAGGCGCTGGAATATGTGCTTTACCTGACCAACGCCCAGAAGGATACCAACGGTATCGCCCACGACCTGATCGACCGGTTCGGGGATTTTGCGGCGGTGCTGGAAGCCAGCGAGGAAGAGCTGTGCACCGTAGAGGGCGTAGGCCCCTCTACTGCTCGGATGCTGCATCTGCTGCCCCAGATCAGCCGGTACTATGGCCGCAGCCGCACCAGCACCACCCGCTGCATCAAGACCACCGAGCAGATGGGCAGCTACCTGATGGCAAAATTTGCGTGGTCGGACTACGAGCGCGCCATGCTGGTCAGTCTGGACAGCCGCAAGCGGGTGCGCGCCGCCGTCTGGCTGCGAGAGGGCACCTCCGACCGTGTCAGTCTGGATATCAAAAATGTGGTAGCAGCCGCCATCAAGGGCGGTACGGACGCCGTGGTGCTCTGCCACAACCACCCCAACGGGGTGGCGCTGCCCTCGCTGGAGGATATGGACGCTACCGGCAGCATTGCCCGGGCGCTGGGGCTGGTAAACGTGCACCTGCTGGACCACTTTATCCTGACCGACACCGAGTATTTTTCCATGCGGGACGCCAACCGCCTGCCTATCTACGATTTCAAGACCGGCACGCTGTTCTGGCCGTAAAACAAAAAACTGTTTACATTATAAAATGTGCGTGCTATAATACAACTTGAAGCAACAACTGATTGTGGTTATGCGCACGGAAGGGAGAAAACGATGGCAGAGGAAAAATTTGAACTGGTGTCGAACTATGCCCCCACTGGCGACCAGCCTCAGGCGATCGCGCAGCTGGTGGAGGGGGTGCAGCGGGGTGACCGCTGCCAGACCCTGCTGGGCGTGACCGGCAGCGGCAAAACCTTTACCATGGCCAACGTCATTGCCCAGTGCAACCGCCCCACGCTGGTGCTGGCGCACAACAAAACGCTGGCGGCACAGCTGTGTACCGAGTTCCGCTCGTTTTTCCCCAACAATGCGGTGGAGTACTTCGTCAGCTACTACGACTACTACCAGCCGGAGGCCTACATTCCCAGCACCGATACCTATATTGAAAAGGACAGCGCTATCAACGACGAGATCGACCGCCTGCGCCACTCGGCTACGGCGGCGCTTTCCGAGCGGCGGGACGTTATTATTGTGGCATCGGTGTCCTGCATCTACTCGCTGGGCGACCCTATCGACTACCGCAGCATGGTCATCAGTCTGCGCCCCGGGATGCAGATGGAGCGGGACGAGCTGTGCAAAAAGCTGGTCACCTTGCAATACGAGCGCAACGATGTGAATTTTGTGCGCAATAAATTCCGGGTGCACGGTGATACGGTGGACATCTATCTGGCCTATATGAGCGAGCTTGCCATCCGGGTGGAGTTCTTCGGGGACGAGATCGACCGCATTACCGAGTTCAATCCCCTGACCGGCTCCAAGCAGAACGTGGTCAAGCACGTTGCCATCTTCCCGGCCAGCCACTATATCGTCAGCGCGGAAAAAAAGGCCGCTGCGCTGGAAAAGATCCGCGCCGAGTGCGATGCGCAGGTCAAACAGTTCACCGCCGAGGGCAAGCTGATCGAAGCCCAGCGCATTGCCCAGCGCACTAACTACGATATCGAGATGCTGAACGAGGTGGGTATCTGCAAGGGCATCGAAAACTACTCGGCAGTGCTGTCCGGTCGTGCGCCGGGCAGTATGCCCACCACCCTGCTGGATTATTTCCCGGAGGATTTTCTGCTCTTCGTGGACGAGAGCCACGTCACCCTGCCGCAGGTGCGCGCCATGTACGGCGGCGACTACGCCCGCAAAAAAACGCTGGTGGAATACGGTTTCCGTTTGCCGTCCGCCTTTGATAACCGCCCCCTGAAATTTGAGGAGGTGGAGTCCAAGCTCAACCAGATGATCTTTGTCTCCGCCACCCCCGGCGAGTACGAGCGCCGGAACAGCTCGCAGGTGGCGCAGCAGGTCATCCGTCCCACGGGTCTTTTAGACCCAGTCATCTCGGTGCGCCCGGTGGAAGGGCAGGTGGTGGACCTGCTGGGCGAGATCAATGCCCGTATCCAGCGGCAGGAGCGGGTGCTTGTGACCACCCTGACCAAAAAGATGGCTGAGGATCTCACCGATTACCTCACCGAGCAGGGGATCAAGGTCAAGTATATGCACCACGAGGTGGATACCTTTGAGCGGATGGAGATCATCAAGGATCTGCGTCTGGGCAGCATCGACGTGGTGGTGGGCATCAACCTGCTGCGCGAAGGTCTGGATCTGCCGGAGGTGAGCCTTGTGGCCATTCTGGATGCCGACAAGGAGGGCTTTCTGCGCAGCGAGACCAGCCTGATCCAGACCATCGGCCGCGCCGCCCGCAACGCGGAGGGCATGGTCATCATGTACGCCGATGTGGTGACCGACAGCATGGAGCACGCCATCACCGAGACCGAGCGCCGCCGCGCCATTCAGATGGCCTATAATGAGGAACACGGCATCGTGCCAAAGACCATCGTCAAGGCCATTGCGGACAGCATCGAGATCAGCGATAAGGCCGAAAACGCCAAGCGCAACACCCGCCGCATGGGCAAGATGGAGCGGGAAGCTGCCATTGAGCGCCTGACCCGGGAGATGAAGGAAGCCGCGAAGCTGCTGGAATTTGAGCACGCAGCCTTCCTGCGGGATCAGATCGACCGTCTGCGCCGGGGCGAAAACCCCACCGTGGACTCCGCCGCCGAGACCGAACGCAAACAGAACCATGCACAGACACAACGAAAAGGGAGAAAATACCTTGGCAAACGATAAAATCATCATCAAGGGTGCCCGCGAGCACAACCTGAAAAATATCAACCTGACCCTCCCGCGGGAAAAGCTGATCGTCATGACCGGCCTTTCCGGCTCGGGCAAGTCCAGTCTGGCTTTCGATACCATCTACGCGGACGGTCAGCGTCGCTATGTGGAAAGCCTTTCCAGCTACGCCCGGATGTTTCTGGGACGGATGGATAAGCCGGACGTGGACGAGATCACCGGCCTTTCACCGGCCATCTCCATCGACCAAAAGACCACAAGCCACAACCCCCGCTCCACCGTGGGCACTGTGACTGAGATCTACGATTATCTGCGCCTGCTGTACGCCCGCATTGGCGTGCCGCACTGTCCGGTGTGCGGGCGGGTCATCAGCCAGCAGACCGTGGACGAGATGGTGGATGCCGTTCTCAAGCTGGAGGAGGGCACAAAGTTCCAGATCTTAGCCCCGGTGGTGCGTCAGCGCAAGGGCACCCAGCAGAAGGAACTGGACGCCGCCCGCCGTGCCGGTTATGCCCGCGTGAAAATCGATGGCAACCTGTATGATCTGGACGAGGAGATCAGTCTGGAAAAGAACATCAAGCATACGGTGGAAATCGTGGTGGACCGTCTTGCCCTGCGCAAGGGCATCCGCAGCCGTCTGGCAGACTCGCTGGAGACCGCGCTGGCGCTCACCGGGGGCGTGGCCGAGGTGGATGTCATCGGCGGCGAGTGTATGACCTTCAGCCAGAACTTTGCCTGCCCGGAGCACGGCATTTCCATCAGCGACCTGTCGCCCCGGCTCTTCTCCTTTAATAACCCGCTGGGTGCCTGCGAAAAATGCACCGGCCTTGGCACCTTTATGCGGGTGGACGAGGATCGCATCCTGCCCAACCGCAGCCTTTCCATCCGGGAGGGTGCCATCAAGGCCAGCGGCTGGTATTACGCCGAGGGCTCTGTGAGCGAGATGTACTACCTTGGACTTGGCAAAAAATACGGCTTTACGCTGGATACGCCCATCAAGGAGATGAGCACCGAGGCGGTGAACGCCCTGCTCTACGGCACCAACGGCGAAAAGATCGAGATGCACCGCACCAACGAGTTCGGCAGCGGGGTGTACTACAACACCTTTGAGGGCATTGTGGAAAATCTGGAGCGCCGCTTCCGCGAGACGAGCAGCGAGTGGATGAAGGAAGAAATCGGCAGCTTTATGTCCGGCGTGGAATGCCCGGACTGCCACGGTCAGCGCCTGAAGCCGGTGGTGCTTGCCGTGACTATCGGGGATAAGAACATCAGCCAGTTCTGTGAGATGTCCATCCGGGACGAGCTGGAATTTATCCGGCAAAACGAGCCGAATCTCACCGAAAAGCAGCAGCAGATCGGCGGTCAGATCATGAAGGAGATCAAGAACCGCCTGCAATTCTTGCAGAGTGTGGGTCTGGATTACCTCACGCTGGCCCGGGCGGCGGGCACGCTGTCCGGTGGTGAGAGCCAGCGCATCCGTCTGACCACCCAGATCGGCAGCGCCCTGTCCGGTGTGCTCTATGTGTTGGACGAGCCCTCTATCGGCCTGCATCAGCGGGACAACGACAAACTCATTGCTACCCTGAAAAACCTGCGGGATCTCGGCAACACGGTCATCGTGGTAGAGCACGACGAGGACACCATGCGCAGCGCGGATTATATCGTGGACGTAGGCCCCGGTGCCGGTGTGCACGGCGGCGAGATCGTAGCCGCAGGCAGCGTAAAGGATATCTGCAAGGCCAAGCGCAGCATTACCGGCGACTATCTCTCCGGCCGCAAGCGCATTGCAGTGCCCCAGACCCGCCGCACCGGCAACGGCCACTGTCTGACCGTAAAGGGCGCACGGGAAAACAACCTGCGCAATATTGATGTCAGCTTCCCGCTGGGGGAGTTTATCTGTGTCACCGGCATTTCCGGCTCGGGCAAGTCCAGCCTGATCAACGAGATCCTGTACAAAACGCTGGCCAGCGAACTGAACGGTGCCCGCTCCCGCGCCGGCAAGTGCGATGGGGTAGAGGGGCTGGAGTTCGTGGATAAGGTCATCGGCATCGACCAGCAGCCCATCGGCCGCACCCCGCGCTCCAACCCCGCCACCTACACCGGCGTGTTCAACGATATCCGCACCGTATTCTCCCAGACGCAGGACGCCAAGATGCGCGGCTACGGCCCGGGACGGTTCAGCTTCAACGTCAAGGGCGGCCGCTGCGAGGCCTGCGAGGGCAACGGCATCCTGCAGATCGAGATGCACTTCCTGCCGGATGTCTATGTGCCCTGCGAGGTGTGCAAGGGCGCGCGCTACAACCGCGAAACGCTGGAAGTAAAGTATAAGGAAAAGACCATTGCGGATGTGCTGAACATGACCGTGGAGGAAGCGGTAGTGTTCTTTGCCAACCAGCCCAAGATCGCCCGCAAGCTGCAAACGCTGCTGGACGTGGGTCTTGGCTATGTCACCTTGGGGCAGAGCGCCACCACCCTGTCCGGCGGTGAGGCACAGCGCGTAAAGCTGGCCAACGAGCTTGCCCGCCGCGGCACCGGCAAAACGGTGTATATTCTGGACGAACCCACCACAGGCCTGCACATTGCAGACGTGCACCGCCTGATCGAGGTGCTGCAAAAGCTGGTGGACGTGGGCAATACGGTCATCGTCATCGAGCACAATCTGGATCTCATCAAGTGTGCCGACCATATCATCGATCTTGGCCCGGAGGGCGGCAGTGCCGGCGGCGAGATCGTAGCCGAAGGTACCCCGGAGCAGGTGGCTGCCGTGCCCGGCAGTTTTACCGGCCAGTACCTGCGCCCGCTGCTGGAACGCGACCGCGCGCAGCGCGCCGCAGAAGCTGAAAAACACTGAAAAACAGCAAAAACGAAAAAGCGCGTATCCGTGTAAAAATCAGACTTTTCTCAGAAAAAACCAAAAATAATTGAAAAATCTGTTGACAAAACGGCCTTACCTGAGTATAATATTTCTTGTCGCCACGCTTCGGTAGGGAAGCGGCGGTCGATATCCGGGTGTAGCGCAGTTTTGGTAGCGCGCTTGAATGGGGTTCAAGAGGCC
>OHUQ01000063.1_pt1 | contig 38619 bp, 29 predicted proteins | sample 1579261 | NCBI WGS metagenome assembly OHUQ01 (sample SAMEA3882541, study PRJEB24775) | human gut metagenome | biome: human-associated habitat; feature: intestine environment; material: feces | place: Netherlands | collected 2009/2010
GACGGCTTTTTTTCTTTTGCCGTCGTGCGGCAGCTTGTTCCTTTTGCGCTTATCTTAACAAGCAATCCTCACAGAAATGTCACTGACACACGCTGTTTCGACAGAATAATGGGCTGAAATCTCACGAACCTGTGAGATTTGAAAAACCGGGAGAATAATCTCCCGGTTTTCATCGCAAATATTTAATTCTGCCGCAGTCTCTCTACAACGCTTTGCTTAACATTTTGCATGAAAGTTATGACGGGAGTTGCCAAGCAGACCAGTAAAACAATAGCTGCGACAACCAACAGAGAAATTACAGGATAGTGAAAAGCTGCATAAGGAACCATTCTTCTAAAGGCTGAGTATATTGGAATATATATCGCTGTTCCCAGTGTGGCAAGCAGTAGGAAAGAAATACTCCAATAATACCCGCCTTCCCAAAGCAATACATTTCTAATTTGCTTTTTCGTCATTCCTATACTTTCAAGTGTTGCAAATTCATGTTTCCGAGTATTTACACTAACAACCATTGTGTTAATGAAATTCATAATTCCTATCAGCAAAAATACAGCGGACAACCCTGCGGCTATAATCCTTGAGGTCAGCAAATATCCGGCCATTTCTTGCTGCTTTTCATATCGTGACAGAATCGTAATGCCCGGTGACGAAGCAGTAATGGATTGAAGCTGCTCCATAATCCCTTTGTCATAACTGCTATCAATAGTATCAAAAGCAATCCGAAAGATTTTGGTTTCTCCAGACAACTTCTCTAATGCCTGCTCACTGATATACAAATCAGGGGCAGTACCTCTCTCATTTCCTCGACCACTCTGAAAATCAGCGTCCAGAAAGCCAGTTGCCACTGTAAAGACCTGTTCCCCGGACTCACCGACAACGGTGATTGCTTGCCCTGGCTGAATCAATGGGTTTCCCTCATCATCCGTCATAGCGGACAAAACCACCAACTCTCCCTTTTCAAAGGCGGTTAAGTCAATAGGCTTATCAAGCGTTTTATTAAGTTCTTCGATATATCTGGAATCTATTCCGTAAACGCCGCTCCAAAAATTATCTGTATAGTTTTTCCGTGTTTCCGCATTTGAAAAATCAAGACCCGATACGCCATCCAAGGAATCAATATATTTCCCGAATACATTTTCGTTGTAAATGACATCCATAGTGGGCCACGGTGAAGCGGAATAAGTGACGCGCAGATTTTCAATTCCCTGCATTGTTGCAACTTGCTGCAACATTTCATCAGAGAGCAGGTTTCCTTCTTCGGAAATGCTGTAAGTCAATGCGAAATCACTTTCTCCCCATTGATTTACAAAATTGTCGGGACTTAGGCTTGATAGTAGACCAGCAGAAACCAAAAACAATATTAAGCCTAAAAATAAGGACGCAAAAGTAAGGAAAGCGCTTTTAGGGTTTCTAAAAATATTATCTCGTGCCATCCGGGATAATTTTGTTCTATGGCTCTTATGATCTCGGTAACTCCTTGTATTTGCCTCCGTATAGCGTGAAGCCGCAACAGGAGAAATACTTGCAGCTATTTTCGCTGGTTTCATGCTGCCGATGATTGCAGTAAAAAATGTGAAGATTGCGGCACCCGCAAAAATAATGGGGGAAAAGGACACTATCTCCCCAAGGTCTGTATCGCCTGAGTACATTATATTCATGGCAAACGGAACAAGTCCAAGCGAAACAATACCACCGACAATCAGGCCGCTGGGAATACCGATCACCGCCGTTCTGAATATTTGAGAACGCACGATCCGCTTGATTTGTCTTTTTGTCGTGCCTATCGTTTTAAGCTGTCCATAGAATTGTGTATCTCTTGAAATTGAGATATACAGAATGTTATAAATCAGCAAATAGCCGCTGATAATGATAAAGACGATAATAGCAGCCAGTGGAAGAACAATGGTGGTGGAATTACTCTGAGCAATAGGTACAATTTCAAAGGACTGACTTTCTGTAAACGAAATCTTCCGTTTTAGTTTTTCACAGGATCGCAGGGCATTACTGTCATCAGAAAAAGAAATCATTGCGGTAGACACACTATCAAAGGGAAGCCCTGTTTGTGTTGCAAAAAGCTCCGAAACATAAGCGGCACCACGGTTGCCTGCACGTGAAGCCGAATAATCTGTGTAATAGCCCGACAAAACAAATTCATCGGAGATATATTGATAATCTGTTCCGAGTTGATAGGAAAGGGAAATATTCATCCCTATCTGTGGATCATCAATCCCCATTGCACGCAAAGCCCATGTAGGGAGCATAATTTCATTTTTTGCTTGCGGATAATCTCCGTGTATATCCGAAATTGTTGGTACACGGTGTTCTTGCCATTCTGTTTCGTCTATCCAAGTAATACTCAGTAGGGCATCGTCCATTCCAGATGTATCAATGCTGCCCAATCTCTGACTGACACCAACTACGGATACCAAGCTGGATCGGCTCAATTCTTCATATTGTTCTTCTGAGAGGCTTGTAATTGCCACATCCGCAGTCGTGCCCATCGCACGAATTTGCTGCATTTGATAGGTTTCAAAATAACTGCACCCCAAACTAAACACAGATGTAATCATAAAGGCGGTCAAGAATAATGCGATGGTAACGAAAACATTTCTCTGCTTATTAGCGCGGTAGCTTCTTTTGGCAAGACGATTGATTGTTGCCTGATTATTGTTCCCAAATAAAATATCATCCATCAATGTCACCCCCTGTCACTGTGCGATTTTTCCGTCCTCAATACGGATAATTCGGTCGGCAAGCTGGGCAATTTCATTGTTATGGGTAATCATTACAAGCGTTTGATGGAACTTCTGACTTGTAACTTTCAGCAAACCAAGAACATCACTACTTGTCCGGCTATCCAAATTGCCTGTCGGTTCATCTGCAAGTATAATAGCTGGTTTGGAAACAAGGGCGCGGGCAATCGCTACACGCTGCTGCTGGCCGCCGGACAGATTGTTAGGCATACTGTTCAGCTTCCCATCGAGAGCCAACATTTTCACGACTTCATCCATAAACCGCTTGTCCACGGTATCACCATCCAGCTCCACCGGCAGGACAATATTTTCATAGACATTCAGCACAGGAACAAGATTGTAATTCTGAAAGATAAACCCGATGTTACGTCTGCGGAAGATGGTAAGCTGTTCATCCTTGAGTTTCGATAATTCTTTCCCTTTTACTTTAATACTGCCGGAAGTTGGCGTATCTAACCCGCCCATCATGTTCAGCAAAGTAGACTTACCGCTGCCGGAAGTACCAACAATGGCAACAAATTCACCTTCCTCAATGGATAGGGTCACGCCATCCAATGCTTTTGTAATGTTCGGTTCGGTGCCGTAATATTTCTTCAAATCTGTCGTTTGTAATATGTTCATATAGAACACCACCCTTTCTTTTTGATGGCTCTATCATAAAAGGTAAACCTCACAGAAATGTCACGGGAAACAAAATACCTCTGTTTAATTAAATCTCAAATGTCATAGGCCTGTGACATTTTGTTTTTTAGCGTACTTATTTTATTGTCGAGGCAGAAAGACGGAAAAAGTTGAACCCCTCCCAACCTCGGATGTTACCCGGATATAACCGCCTTGCAAGGTTACGATCTCACGAGCCAGATATAGACCAATACCAATTCCATCTACATCATGTACGATGTCCTCTCGATAGAAACGCTTGAAAATTGCTCCCTGATGCTGTTCTGAAATGCCAATGCCTGTATCTGCAATGTCGATTTTCACATACATTTCCCAACTTTCAACCGAAACACGGATTTGACCGCCCTCCGGCGTATATTTCACTGCATTGTCCAAAATATTGAACAGTGCTTCGCTTGTCCATTTTCTGTCATGGGAAACGACCAAGTTCTCCGGGCAGTCCACTTGAACATTGATCTGTTTTTTCTCGGCGTTCAGAAGAATACCTCCCAATGCGGCGGCAAGCGTGTCATAAAGCGGCTGGCTTTTCTTTTCCAGAGAAATGACACCTGTTTCCAGACGCGAGGTTTTAATCATAGCCTGCATGAGAAAATCCAGTTTATCAAGTTGGGTGGCCTGTGCTGTAAGAAACTCTTTTTGCTTTTGCACAGGGATTTCATTTTCAAGCAGGGTGCTGTTAATCACTTTCAAGTTCGCAATCGGGGTCTTGACCTGATGGGAAATATCGGAAATAAGTTCTTGCAAGTCAGCCCGCTCTTGTGCAATGCTGTTCTTGTTTTCCTGCATGACTTCATACAAACGGTTCAACCGATATTCAATTTTATAGAAAAGACTTTCTTCTTCCACAGCCTGTTTCGGCTGCATATTCCCGGACAACATATCATCCATCAAACTGCAAAAAGCATCGGAGAACATCGCCAATTTGCGGCGAACCAGCACCATAAAACAAATAGAGCAAAACAGCACAAAGATGCCGAACAATAGTACATACCAAACAGCGGTTATATCTTGGGTCAACGCATATAAAGCCACTGAAACCGTCACCATTGCCGCCAGCAGGAGAACAGCTAAAAAGATACAGGCTTTGTTGACGGAAAGTTTTCGCACATTCATTTCAGTGCCCCTCCGATCCACATATAGCCCATACCATATACCGTTTTGATGTACTGACGGTCGGGTGTTTCGATTTTGTTTCGTACCCGGCTGATAGCCGCAGTCAGAGCGTGTTCATCCACAAAATTTCCGTCTGCGTCCCACAGTTTTTCCAACAAGACTTGCCGCGTCAAAACGATCTGTGGATTTTTCATCAGGATTTTCAAAAGTCGATATTCCAGTGGGGTGAATGTAAGTGGCTTTCCTGACAGGGCAGCACTCATCTCTGAAAAATTGATGGTCAGTGTGCCATCCTCATAAGTATCACCACCATATTGTTTTGTCAGCCTCCCTAGCACTACCGCCAGTTTCTTTTGAAAGACGCTCATTGGGAAAGGTTTTGTCACATAATCCTCTGCGCCCAGTTCATACCCTTTGAGCATATCGCTTTCCATATCATTTGCGGTCAGAAAGATAATAGCGGTATCGGGGCGGCGCTCTTTTACCTCCCGGCAGAAGTCAAAACCGTTCCCGTCCGGCAAATTTACATCCAGCACAATCAGGTCATAGTCCTGCTTTGTCAAGAAACTACTGGCCACTGATTTTGTCAGTGCAGAATCAACCGTATAGCCCGCAGTATTCAAGTTATAGCATAAAGTATGATTCAAAAGTCGATCATCCTCGACTACTAAAATTCGCATGGTATCACACTCCTTCATTTTCAGTGTAGCACCCAAATGTCACAGAAACCTCACTGAGATTTGTTTTCTTTTCTCCGCCTGTCTACTGGCTTCTCTGCATTTTTAGGAATAAGCCAAATCGTCGCCATTTTTACAGCACCGGGGATGCGCCCAGATGTACACAAATAATTTATCTGGCGCGGCGTAACATTCCATTTTTGGCTTGCCTCTTTTAATGTTATGTAGTCCATTTTGCACCTCCTAAAATATTATATTTCGTCTTCTCGAAGAATACAAGTTTATCCCTACCTATTACTCTACAAAAATCAGCATAATCTTACCGTTCATCAGGCATAATTAGGTTATTCCTTTGCACAAACCAGAACGATACAATGTTATTGAGGTGAACGATTATGCCGATTGATGATTTAACTGCTTTAGGGCAAAAAATGCGGGAAGCCCGAAAGAATAAAGAACTGACACAACAGGAACTTTCTGATCTGAGCCATGTTTCTGTAAAGCAAATCGCCAATATCGAAAAAGGGAAAATGAATCCTTCCTATTTGATTTTGAGAGCATTGGCAAAGGTCCTGCACATCTCTTTAGATACACTTATAAATCCAGATGTTTCTCTGGAGGATGAGGGTGTCAATCAGATGAAAATGCTTTATTCCAGCTGTCCGCCAGAAATGCGTGACACCCTGCTGCATCACACCCAGGAAACGGTGAAAGAACTGACAGAGTTGTCCGAGATATTTGAAATGAATTGAGCCAGTGAGTGAAATTTAACGATTCTCTCACTGGTTCTTTTCAATTTCGGAGAAAAGAGGCAAGCAATGCCTGTGTTAATACACACAGGCCCGCAGAGAAGAAAATCCCTCCGTGATTTTCCTCTCCGCTTGCTTGTTGAGGGCAGCGCCCCCAAGCCCCTTTGAACACAGAATTTCATTCTGTGGCTGCGCGTTCTGCGAACGCTTTTGACCAGGACCAGCTTACCGCTGGCCGTGGTCTTTTTCTTTTTCAACATCCTGTTCTACCTCCATTTTCAGCACTCGATCTACATTTGCCTTTGCCGTTAAAAGCTCCCGCATTTCCTCACGGGAACGCCGGTACTCGGCATAGGTCTTTTTCTTTTCTTCCAGCAATTTCGCGTACTCCGTCTGCAACTCTTTGACCTTGGGCAGCTTCTTGACGCCCATCTCATCAAAGGCATTCTTAGCAGCCTGGTGGAGCAGAATTTCTTCCTCATGTTCCTCCCGGAATTTCTTAGAGTAACCCGCCTTGCGGTATGCCACATAGACCTCACGGGTCTTGGCATAATTTACGATGTGAGTACGCAGAACAGCGATCTCTGCCATGCGCTTTTCAGCCGCTTTGATCTGCGCCGAAAGATCATTGTGATGTGCCGTGGCAGCCGCAGCCTTTTCTTCCAAAACCGCATACTCCAGCAGATTGTTCTCTGACAGGTAATTCATGGTCTGCGCCATTTGTTTCAGATTAAAAACTTTAGCCCATCGAGCATAGCCAGCACCTTTTCCAGCCTGCAATTTTGCCTGAATGTCCACCAGCAGATTGACCTTCGGCGGTTCTGCCTGTGTGACGGTTTTCTTTCGCGGGGTATGTGCTTTCTTCCCTAAGAGAACTGCCCGCAAATCTTCCAATCCATATCCTTCGCCCAGACTGTCCATGCGGGCGGCTTTCTCCCAACCAGAGAGCTTCAGTCGATACGATTTTCCGCGCTTTGAGACTTCACAACCATACTCTTGCAACAGCTTCAGCAGTTCTTCAAAGTCAGCAGGACTTTGTGATAATGCGTTGTCAATCGCCACACGAAGCAGCTCTCGGTGAGAGGGCTTTGCCTGATCGCCCAGCCATTTGTTATAGCTCTTTCCGTGAGGTTTCGGATTCTCTACAATGGACAGTCCATTCTCAATACAGATGGTGTCACTTAGCCGACGAACCGCCTTGGTGCTGCCCCAAAAGTTTCGGAACTTCCGGTCATATTCTAAGCTGACCGATGACCAAATAATGTGATTATGAATGTGCGACTTGTCTATGTGAGTGCAGACTACAAAGGCATGATTGCCTTTAGTAAAACGCTTTGCAAATTCTACGCCCAGCCGGTTTGCTTCTTCCGGGGTAATCTCACCAGGGCAGAAGGACTGACGCACATGATAGGCAATCACATCATCTGCGCCACGCACTCGTCCGGTAGCGGCAATGTACTGCCGCTTTGCCAGAAGGAACTCCGCATCCGCAGTCCGGCTGTCACACGCATAGCCGGTAATGAGCCTGCCGTTATCTGTTTTCTTTGGATTGGCCACATAGTCGATGATGTCACTGATCGCCCGACTCTCTGTGCGGCCTTTGCCGACATGAAGCGGCATGATTCTTGTAGTTGCCATAATAGAAGACCCTCCTCTCATAAATATTTTTGTTTTCGCTGAACTCTTTGCTTCTATCGTTGCAATAACTTCCTCCGCTGGGTATAATAAAAAAGAACATTCTACAACCTCAAAGGAGGGATTTCTATGATAGAACAGCTCATTGCTGAAGCAACAGAATGTGATTTCAAAGTTGCTCTCGAAACAAAAAAGCCAAAAAGCTGGTTAAAAAGTGTCAGTGCCTTTTCCAATGGAATCGGCGGCACTCTGTTTTTCGGAATCTCTAATGACCGGAAACCTATCGGCTTGTCCGATGTTCAAAAGGATGCTGAAGCGATCAGCCGCTTAATCAAAGAACGTATCACACCATTACCTCAGTTTATCTTAAAACCATTACAGGAAGATGGTAAAAACCTGTTGGCTCTGGAGGTTTCTCCTGGCCGCAGCACCCCATACTATTACAAGGCAGACGGAGTGATGGAAGCATATATCCGTGTTGGAAATGAAAGCGTAATTGCCCCGGATTACATTGTGAATGAACTGATCTTAAAGGGAACCAATCAGTCCTTTGATACCCTAACAACAGATGCGTTAAAAAAGGATTACAGCTTTACACTTCTGGAAGCAACCTATCTGGAACGGACTGGTCTCCGCTTTGAGCCATCCGATTATGTTTCCTTCGGTTTGGCTGACAAAAATGGGGTCTTGACCAATGCCGGAAAGCTCATGACCGATCAGCACACAGTTTATAACTCCCGTATGTTCTGTACCCGGTGGAATGGCTTGGAAAAAGGCTCTATCTTTGATGATGCGCTGGACGATAAAGAATACGAAGGGAATCTGATTTATCTACTGAAAAGCGGCAGTGAATTTATTCGCAATAATTCCAAAGTCCGTTTTGTCAAAGAGGCACAGTATCGTGTAGACAAGCCGGATTATGCTGAACGAGCTGTGACAGAGGCTCTTGTTAATGCGCTTATCCATCGTGATTATATTGTGCTTGGCAGCGAAATCCATATTGATATGTTTGATGATCGGGTGGAAATCACATCTCCGGGCGGTATGTTTGGCGGCGGCTCAATTCAGGAATACGATATTTACAGTATTCGTTCGATGCGACGAAACCCTGTGATTGCTGACCTGTTCCACCGCATGAAGTACATGGAACGCCGTGGAAGTGGCCTACGCAAAATCGTCAGTGAAACCGAAAAGCTGCCTGGATACACAGAGGCATATAAGCCCGAATTTTCCTCAACAGCGACAGATTTCAGAGTCATCTTGAAAAATGTAAACTACAACTTAGAGGGTGACGCCCACCAAGTTATCCACCAAGTTACCCACCAAGTTATTGAACTATCAACGGTGTCCAAACAGATTTTGGCTTTTTGCACAACACCAAAATCCAAGAAAGAGCTTGCAGTATTTTGCGGCTTCAAAGATTTAAGAAACTTCACTTTGAAGCATATCAATCCGCTTTTAGAATCCGGGCAATTAGAAATGACTATTCCCGATAAACCTAAAAGTCGCAATCAAAAATATATTACAGTTCGTTCCGAATAAACAGAGAAGCAGGGCATTGGGTCTCATCTCCCATTGTCCTGCTTCTTTTTCATTCCAAATTATATTCACATCATTTACCCATACACCCAATCCTGGATCGCAAATTTCAAACTCTGCACCTTTCCCAGCAGCCAGATCGCAGCCAGCGGCAGCCCCATCGGGCTAATCAAAAATGCCATAACCAGCAAAATCACACCATTCTGCGGGGAATAGGTAATCAGCACAGCCACGCCAAGCAGAGCAATTACCGTGCTTAGTAGACCAAGCACCAGACCGGATATGTAGATCAGCCCCGTGCAGAGCCAGACAAAAAGCGTCAACGCCAAAACGACCGGTGCAGTTACAATCATCAGCAAGCATTTCAAAATCTTCATTCCTGTTCCTCCTTCCAACGCTCCAGATGCCGTTTGCACAGGGCATCCGCTTCTCTCTCATCATCTTCCGTCACTTCCCGTTTTCCTTTGGTCAGTTCAATCTCCAGATAAGTCCGGTAATCATCGGCTAAGAGGTCGAACAGTTCCTTGGGAGTATGGCACACCTCGCCAGAGCAATAGTGAAAATCTTGGTCAAATTCAACTCTTACACATCCATGGCGGCTGATATAAACTTCTATGGTCTCGTCTGCGGTCAGGTAATCCGCAAAAATCTCCAGCACCTTTTCAAAGGTCAGCATCTGTTTTCACTCCTTTGCTACGCTTCTTATTCTACTCATATTATCCGGTACGGACAGGCAAAAGACAAGGATACAGACAAAAAGAAAAAGCGGAGGAAGGTGCGGCGAAGAAACGCCGTTCCTCCCTCCGCAAATGGAGTATCTATCCCTGTTATGAAAGTTTGGAGAGTTGGGTAAGGATTTCCTTCACACCCTCCCACAGTTGTTCCTGCCGCTGGGATATATCCTCCAAGTCAGCATTATAAACCCGCCCGGTCTCATGCACTTTGCGGGTCAGCTGGTTCAAGTTGTTGCTGCTTCGGCGCATCAGGGAGACCAACTCCTTCAGCTCTGGCAGTTCCAGCTTGACCACATAACCATCCAGCGCCATTTTCCGCAGATAAGCGCTCAAATTCTCTGTCCCGTATTGCTGCATCTTTTGATGGATCAGTTCCAGTTCTTCTGCGGACACCCAAAACAGAACCGGCACATCCCGCTTGCGCTTTGCCATAGTTATCGCTCCGGCTCCCGTTTTTTCGGGGCGGCAGGCTTGCGGGCAGCTCCTGTTTGAGCTTATCCCGTACTGAGGGACGGGACGGTTCCAGTTTTTCTCTCTGGGTACGGCTGCGCTGCTGTTCTTCACGCACCAGATCAATAAAACCATCCAGCACAGCAGGGTGGCTGTTTAAGGCATAACCACAACGGACGGTTTCGGGATTATCATTAGGAATGGTCTTAGCCCATTCTTTGTTGCGTCGGGAGTAGCGCCCATCCCAGTCCTGAAGCTGGACCGTGTTAGACAGAACCATAGACACACGCTCCATGCCATAGGTCTCGATCACACCCTTTGCCGCATCGTGGCTGAGATACATTCCGTCGAAGTGCTCCCGCACCGCCGCTTCAATAGACTCCTTGCATTGGCGATTTACATTGTTGGAAGCTCGGTACTGCTCCAGCTCCCCATGTTCTCTCGCATAGGCAGCTGAATGGGGATAGATCGGTGTTGTTCGCAGTTCCTCTTTAGCTCTGCACACATCGTCGGCACGGTTCTCAATGCTGTCCCGGATCACATCCATATAGCCGGTCTCCAGCTTTTCAAAATAACGGTACACATCCGCCAGCGGCGAGGGAGATTCCAAAAGCGCCTGGGCCTGTGCGTCGGTCAGCTCCAGCTCCTCCATCGCCATCACAATATCCTCACGGACAGTATATTCATAGGTGTGGTGCAGGATTTCTTCCGGGGGCTGGCTTTTCAGCCAGTCCCTATATTTTTCCTGCTCAGTGGCCATCTTTTCATAAAGGGCCGTATTCAGATTATTGGTATTCATGTTATCGCACCTCCTCATGCTGTTTTGGTTTCTTGTCTGTACTGCGGGGCGTCGCCGGACGCTTCAGGCTGTCTAGCACCGAGGGTCGCGCACTCTTGGCAACCACAGTTTCCGGCTGGGCATGACCCTTTCCGTCGATGTTGAGCAAAGTATCCAGCTCCACCAGACGGGCATTTTTGCTTCGCAGTTCTTCTTCATAAAGGAATGGCTTTCCGACTTCCTCCTTTGCGGCAGCCTGCTGCTGATAGAGGTTATCCAGCTGGGCCTTTGCCGCCTCCAGGCGCTGGGGCATCTGGGCTAGGGCATTGTCGATACGGGTAAGATTTCCGCGAGGGTCTGTACCAAGGGTTGCCCGGTGGGTCATCTGTCCTTTCAGCAGGAGCGTATACTCCTGTTTCCAAGCGGAAAATTCCACGGATATGGCATAGCCCCGGTAGCTGCCGATCTGCACCGGATCGGAGGTTTTGACCTCCTTGCAGGCATCCAAAAGGGCTGCGCCGGCGTTCTCCTTATCGGTCAGCAGATCGCCGCGGATTTCCATACCAGCAAAACCGTCCTCCGGGTGCGGGTGCGCTGCCAAAACCTCCAGATCGGATTCAAAGCCCTTGATAAAGCCTTTGTGCTTTTCAATCTCCTCCGGGAAGTATTTGAGCAGCTGGTCCTCCAGACGATATTGCTTGCTCTGGTGGTCGGCTTTCATCAGCTTCAGGCGGGATACCTCCACATCCAAATCCATACGCTCCTTGATGCGGGGATCTCCGGCGCACAGGGCTTTGATCTCGGCAAAGGAAAGCGCCGTTTCGTCCACATCATCGCAGGAACGCACCGGCGATTTAGAAGTCATGATCTGACTGATGAATTTTTGCTTATTCTCCACCGTCTGCCAGAGGTATGCGTCAAAGGTTCCTTCGGTCACATAGCGGTACACATGGACAAGAGGATTCTGGTTACCCTGGCGCTCGATACGGCCCTTGCGCTGGGCAAGGTCTCCCGGTCTCCACGGACAGTCCAGGTCATGAAGTGCCACCAGACGGTCCTGCACATTGGTGCCTGCGCCCATCTTGGCGGTGCTGCCCAAAAGGACACGCACCTGACCGGTACGGACTTTAGAGAACAACTCCTTTTTCCGCACTTCGGTGTTGGCTTCATGGATAAAAGCGATCTGGTCGGCAGGCATTCCCTGAGCAATGAGTTTCTGACGAATATCGTCATATACCGTAAAGACCGGTTCCTGCTCCGGCAGAGGCACAGCGCCTTCCAATGCGTGAAGCAGTGGATTATCCAGCGTTTTCGCCGCCTTGCTTGCAGGAGCTTTTGCCTGCGGTGTAGAAATGTCGCAGAACACCAGCTGGGTCAGCTTGTCAGCTTCGCCATCCCGCCAGATCTGCATGATGTTGTCCACGCACTGATTGACCTTTGTGCCAGGTTCATCCGGCAGCATCTGGTTGACGATCCTCTGGTCCAGGCCCAGCTTACGGCCATCCGAGGTAATCTTGAGCATATTGTCCTGGGACGGGTCAACGGTTCCGCTGTGTACCAGCGATGCGCGCTCCGAAAGAGCCTTGACCATTTCCTGCTGATGTTCGGTAGGCTGCGCCACGATGTTGTGGTATTCCACCTCCGGGGTGGGCAGGTTCAGCTGATCGGCAGTCTTAATGTCGGCCACTTCTTTGAACAGGTTCATCAGCTCCGGCAGATTAAAGAACTTGCTGAATCTCGTTCTTGCCCGGTAGCCGGTGCCTTCCGGTGCCAGCTCCAATGCTGTGACGGTCTCCCCAAATCTGGAAGCCCAGCAGTCGAAGTGGGTCATGTTCAGTTCTTGCAGGCGTTCATACTGAAGGTAACGCTGCATGGTGTAAAGCTCGGTCATGGAGTTGCTGACCGGGGTGCCGGTGGCAAAAATCACGCCACGGTTTCCGGTGATCTCATCCATATAGCGGCACTTGGCAAACATATCGGAGGATTTCTGCGCGTCCGATGTGGAAAGACCAGCCACATTCCGCATTTTTGTGTATAGAAACAGGTTTTTATAGTTGTGGGCCTCGTCCACAAACAAACGGTCCACACCCAGCTGCTCGAAGGTTACCACATCGTCTTTTCGCCCCTCGGCTTGCAGCTTTTCCAGTCTGGCTTCCAGAGACTTTCTGGTACGCTCCAGCTGCTTGACGGTAAAACGCTCGCCGCCACTGGCCTGTACCTCTGCAATCCCCTCAGTGATCTCGTCGATCTGTTCATAGAGAAGCCGTTCCTGACGCTCCCGGCTGATGGGGATACGCTCAAACTGGCTGTGTCCCATGATAATGGCATCATAATCACCCGTCGCAATACGAGCGCAGAACTTCTTTCGGTTATGGGTCTCAAAGTCCTTTTTTGTGGTGACTAAGATATTGGCGGAAGGATAGAGACGCAGAAACTCCGACGCCCACTGCTCGGTCAGATGGTTTGGAACAACAAAGAGAGATTTCTGGCATAAGCCCAGGCGTTTGGCTTCCATCGAAGCAGCTACCATCTCAAAAGTTTTGCCTGCGCCTACTTCATGTGCCAACAGGGTATTTCCTCCATACAGCACATGGGCGATGGCGCTTTTCTGGTGTTCCCGCAGGGTAATGGCCGGGTTCATGCCCCCAAAAGTGATATGGCTGCCATCATACTCGCGGGGACGGGTAGAGTTCATTTCTTCGTTGTACTGGCGCACCAAAGTCTGGCGGCGCTCCGGGTCTCTCCAGATCCAGTCCCTAAAGGCTTCCCGGATCGCCTGCTGTTTTTGAGCCGCCAGGGTGGTCTCCTTGGCGTTCAGTACGCGGCGCTCTTTTCCGTCTGCGTCCTCTATGGTGTCATAGATGCGGACATCCCGCAGGTTTAGGCTGTCCTCTAAAATCTTGTAGGCATTGGCACGACTGGTCCCATAGGTGGTATAAGCTGCCACATCGTTGTAGGATACAGAAGATTTCCCCTTGATCTGCCATTCAGCGGTAAAGGACGAATAGTTGACCCCGATACTGCGCTGGAGATAAAACGGGGTATTAAAGGTCTCATACATAAATTGCTGGATATATTCCTTGTCAATCCAGGTAGCGCCCAGACGCACCTCGATCTCCGACGCATCCAGGTCTTTGGGCTGGGCGGCGGTAAGAGCTTCCACATTGACTGCATAAACCGGGTCCTGCTGTGCGGCCCGCTGCGCCTGACGCAGTTTGCGGCGTACATTGCCGGAGAGGTATTCATCAGCAGTCACATAATGGGGTGTGCCGTCTTTCTCCAGCTGTCCCGGTACACGGAAGATTACGCCTTGCAGCTCTCCGGCCAGTTCTTCTTTTGTTTTTCCGGTAAGCTGGCTCATATAGTCCATATCCACGCAGGCTTTTTCCGAGATGGACACCGCCAGTGCTTCACTTGCCGTATCCACCACAGCCACCGCCTGATGGGGCTTGATGGTCCGCTTGGTGAACATATCTGCCTTACGTTCCAGTTTCCCGTCCTCGTCGATGACTTCCAGCGCACAGAGCAGGTAATAGGAAGAATCGTCTGCATAGGCCAGACGGTTTGCACGGTCATTGATGAGACCGTATTTGGCAGAAAAGCTGTCATAGAGGCTGTTCAGTTCCGCCTGCTTCTCCCGAATGGTGCTGTCCGGAACCGCTGCATCCATCTGAAGGTCGATCAGTTCCTGCACACAATCACGCAGTCCCACAAGACCTTTTACACGGGCTTCGGCGGTGGCGTTGAGGTCAGGGCGCACCATACGGCTGTTTTCCCGGTAGTACACCTGCCCGTCTACAATGGCATAGGAATAGTTCTTCACATTGGGGTCGGCAGGAATGGAGGTGTCAATGGCTTCGCCTTCGCCCAGCTCCGGCAGCTCTGCCTCCTGATAAGTGCCATGAATATACTTCACCGCATCATGCAGCTGGTCGGAAAGCTCCAGTCCCTCGATAGGGTTCACGGTGTAGTCCATACCATGAGCAGTGCTTACCGGCTCCTGTCTGCCCAGCACCATTTCCGGGTGGTCGATAAAATACCGGTTGATGGCAAATCCGTCCTCCGTCTGTCCGGTTTGAGTCCATTCCGGCACGATGTCCAGCGGGCGGTCCCGCTTTTGGAGGAAGATGATGTCCGATACCACCTCGGCACCGGCATTCTTTTTGAACGCGTCATTCGGCAGACGGATAGCTCCCAGCAGCTCGGCACGCTGGGCAAGATAGCGGCGCACGGTGGAATCCTTGGCGTCCATAGTATAGCGGGAGGTTACAAAAGCCACCACGCCGCCGGGACGCACCTGATCCAGTGCTTTGGCGAAAAAGTAGTTATGAATACTGAAATTCAGCTTGTTGTAGGCTTTGTCGTTGACCTGATACTGACCGAAAGGTACATTGCCGATGGCAAGGTCAAAGAAGTCACGCCTATCGGTGGTCTCAAAGCCGCCTACTGTGATGTCCGCCTTGGGATAGAGCTGCTTTGCGATGCGCCCGGAAACAGGGTCCAGCTCCACGCCGTACAGACGGCTGTTTCGCATTTTCTCCGGCAGCATACCAAAGAAATTGCCCACACCCATAGACGGCTCCAGAATATTTCCGGTCTCAAATCCCATACGGTCCACCGCTTCATAGATGGCCTGAATGACCGTAGGGCTGGTGTAATGGGCGTTGAGGGTAGAGCTTCTGGCGGCGGCATATTCCTCCGGGGTCAGCAGCTCTTTTAGCTGGGCATACTCTAAAGCCCATGCCGGTTTCTCCGGGTCAAACGCATCAGAGAGACCGCCCCAGCCCACATATCGAGAAAGAACCTCCTGCTGTTCGGGGCTTGCCTGCTGTCCGGCAGCTTCCAGCTCTTTCAGCAAACGAATCGCATTGACATTTGCCTGGAACTTGGCTTTCGGACCGCCTTCGCCCAAATGCTCATCGGTAATGCGGAAGTTTTTTGCATTGCGGCGCAGGTTAGCCTTGTATTCCTCATAAGATGCTTCCTCGGCAGCTTTGGCATTGGGAAAGGTCTGCCACTGGCCATTGACCTGAATGGAAACCGGGTGTTCGTCCAGCACTTCCTCAAAGGTTTTCTCCGGCTCAGTCACAGGGGCTGGCGGCTCCGGCTCCTCGATATGCAGTCGTTCCACCACCACATCATAAGGCAGATTGTTCTTATCGCCCGGATAGACGGCCATGGTCTCGGAATGGAAGGTCGGGGATTCGGTAGCCGGTTGGGGCTGTTCCTGTCCAAAACCGTCCTGCTGACGGGCATACATCCCGCGCAGCAAAGGCGCAACCTCATCCCAGCGGAAATACAGCATAGCCAGACGCTTTTCCTCTGCATCCATGACTTCCAGTTCTATGCCCTGTGCCGTGGTACGGTAATCGGCAATATCGCCGGTCTCCAGATTCAGTGTCTCGATCTCACCGGAATAGGCTCTGCTCAGCCAGTAGGCGATCTCGCTGTTGCTCCTGCCGGATTGCAGCAGCGTGGAAATCTGCTTTTTATCCGCTTCATCCATCAGTCCATGAGCCAATACATCCCGCAAGTCCTGATCTGCCTTGTCCGGGTCAATAGGAAGAAACTCGGTATAGTAAGCATTGCGGCGGTCTGCCCGAAGCAGCTGCTCGAACTGTTCTTTGCGCTCTGCCCGGTAGATGGGATATACCATCCCGGTGGGCAGAAGCTGTACGGTGTCCTCCCGCAGCTCGGTGATCTGATAGGCGTCATCCTCGATATACACGGTATCGCCCACGGCATAGACCGGGGCGGCTGGGTCATAGGAGGTTCTTTGCGGAATTGGGCGGCGAACTGCGTCATATTCCTCATCGGAAATGGAAACTTCGGAAGTCTGCTCTGTCTCGGCATCTGACATCACCTGTTGGATAAACGGGGCATTGTCCAGTTTTTCCGGGTCTGCCACCTGGCCGTTGACGATCCCTCTTTCCTCCAGAGCTTCCCGGATGGCGATTGGGTCGATGTCGTCAAAACGGTCCTGTTCTTCTTCGGTATAGAACCGGTCCTCCTGAATCAGCTGGGCAAGCCTGCGCTGTACCTTCGGCCAGGGCAGCTGCGTTTCCTCCGGGCTGCCGGCACGGACAACGAACAGGCTGTTGCTGTTACTGCCGCCGTATTCCTGAGCCAGCCATGCAGCGGTATCTTTCTCTCTTGCATGGTCTTTCATATAACGGACGACAGCGTGTTTACTCTCGATATTGCCGTTCCATGCACAAATGGCAGTATCAATATCTTCCTGAGAAAGAGGGCGCAGAAGTTCATGGAGCTTTGGATAGGTTTCGTCGATCACTTCCCGGTGCAGACGCTGACGGAACTCCGGCACATCCGAATAGAGTCGGATCAGCTCCATATCCTTAGAACCAAGGACCGCACGGCGCACAGCGGCATTACCCTCGATGACAGCATTTTCACGGTCAGAATGCCCGCAGGCATTGCGGTATGCGGCATCCTCGGAAATAGCGGCAGTCACCACAGGCTTATACTGCTCAAACTGCTCCCGAAGGATAGGCTTTGGCGTTTCTTTCTCCACCTCCGGCTGCTGTGTTTGAATGGCATCTTCTTCGGCCAGTTCCTTTTCAGACTGGATTTTGTCATACTGCGCCTGTTCCTGTTCGGTAAGATAGCGGTCTTTCTGGACAAGTGAGGTAATGCGCTTGGCAACCTTTTCCCAGTTCAAGTGAACATCCGGGCAGTCCTGCTTTTTATAGTGCAGTCCTTTCCCATCGTGATCTTCGCCGCTGTGTGTTGCGCCGGACAGGGCATGAGAGCGTCCGCCAATGCCATACTCGTCTTTGAGGAATCTCACTTTTTCCTTATCCGTATGGTTTTCCATGAAGAACGCATAGATACGGCCTTTTCCTCCGGCGAAACTGCTTCCGCCGGTCATGGCGGCGTCGATCTCATCCTCGGTAATAAAGTGCTGGACGGTTGGCACTTGGGAAAGCTCTGAAGAAAAGGTCCTGCGGGGCAGGTCAAGGTCCTTCAGGTTCTCCCAGATCTCCCTCGGTCTATGATAGTGAAAACGCAACAGGTCACGGTCCTGCTGATAGGCAGTCCAGAAGGCAGCGTATTCTTCCTTGAGGGTCTGGCGGAAAGCCGGTTCACTCAGCTGCTCCATCAGGCGGCGGGTCTCCTCCGGGAAACCATTGCCTTTGATCTCTGACAGGCAGGACAAATATCCGGCTTTTCTGGCGTCCTCACTGAGATCGTGATACAGATGCCAGAGCTTTTCCGAGAGGAGGGAGCGTTCATAGCTTGCCGCTTCTGCAAGCTCCACATTGGAGGCAAACTGACCACTTTCCAAAAGCTCCCCGATACGCTCTGCGGCGCTCTCCCAGGAAATGACCTGGGCAGACCTGTCATAACGGACAGACTTCCCGTGGGAAAGATGGATACCATCCTCGGCATACCATGCGCTCACACTGCCAAGGCCATTGCCGCCGTGGTACAGCGTTTTCAGTATCTCGGCAATCTCAGCGGTGGTTTTCTGCTTTTCAAAGGCTGCAACCACACGCTCCCTTTGACGATCTGTATTGCCGCCCAAACGCAGCACATGGTCGATGTCATTTTGGGCAAAAGAAAAAGCAGAGGATGTATGCGCTACATTCTCTGCTTCATCTATGGATTGGATCTGTTCCGCTTCGGAGAGGAACAGGTTTAGAGTCAGCTGTTGATAAGCTCCGCCATCAGGATCTCCTCGGCCTGAGCTTTGCAGGTGTTCATCAGCCCCACCCACTTCATGGGATCGCTGGCTTTCAGTTCCTCGGTGGCTCCCGCTTCCTTCGCCAGCTGGGGCATCATCTGCTCCAGTCTGCTCTGGGCGGTCTCGTCGATCTCCAGAAGGTGCGGGTACAGCTTCTCGCTCAGCAGCATCTGGTTGTAGAGGATGGGACGGTGTTCCTTCAGGTAGGTTTTCCTCATCCTGCCGTACTTGCCCAGGGGTTTCTCCGGCTGCTGGCTCAGCTTCAGGTCGGGAATCAGATAGTCTCCGTTCTGGATATAGGTCATGGGATTGTTCATCTTGTTTGCTCCTTTCTTGGTTGGCTTCGCGCTCTGCATTTCGGACGGTAACGCCGATCTGCCGCAGCACCTGCTGGTTGATCTGGCTGACCGCTGTTCCCAGCGCCCCGATGGTGGACGGGGTGTTGAAATCAAAGATTGCCATGAAATCTTCGTGGTCGAAGTAGCGTTCCGGCTCCAGTCCACAGCGGGACATCAAAGCGTAAGTGATACTGACGGTGGCTGCTGCCTTGAACTGTACTCCGATGTTAAACTCATCATATTCCTCCAAAAAGGAACCGTCAACGATATAGAAGAAGTCCTGCTGATGCTCCGTCCAGTATTCCTCAGCCAGTTTTCCGGCTACCTCGGTGAGCTGTCCGGCAAGGTCATCACCGGAAACATCATAGGTGCGCTCAAGCATGGCCTGCACCGAATCCAAATGGCGCTCCTCCAGCTGCCACAGCCAGGGAGTGCGGGAATGTTCACGGGTTCCGGTGTCGGAAATATCAAAAACATAGCGCAGGCGGGGCCTGTCCCCGGAATCGTCCACCAGAGCAATTCCCTTGGAGCCGCGCCTTACATACCGGCCCATCTTTTCATTCCACAAATCGTACTCTGCACAGGCGGTGGCGTCCGGACGCTGGGCGTAGATCATCAACTGCTCATGGAACGGGTACTTGTAAAGGCGGGAAGCAGTGGTGAGAAACCCTGCCCATTCCTGCCAGCTCCCCGTGAGCTGCGTTGTCACCTTCTCCGCCATCTGTGCATATAGTTCAGCTTTGGTTGGCATGGTGTTCTGTCCTCCTTTCGGTTTTTGGGTAAAAGAAAAGCAGGAAACCTAAATGATTTCCTGCTAAGTAAAACTGTGAATATTACATTTTAGTTATTTAATATCTCTGCAATCGTGTTTGGTGCATATTTATTGAGTTCATGTCCTGCATTTGGAACGATGTGCAAAGTGGCTTGGGGTAGCAGTTCTTTTAGCCTTTTAGAAGCCTTTAGATTGGCAGCATCCTTTTTGCCACACAAAATTGTCACTGGACAACGAATATTGTTTAATTGAGAAGTAAAATCCAATGACCGCATAGAGTGAGCCAATTTTATGGTGCTGCTTTTTGATAGTCCCATACTTTCAAAAGCCTTGTCTGGCATACAACGGAAGATAAGATTTTGAAAATCTATCAGTAAACTTGGAACTTTATATTGTGCGCCAATCAAAACCAGCGAAGCCACTTTTTCTTCATGCCGAATAGCAAAATCAATCGCAAGAAGCGCACCTAACGAAAGGCCGCAGATACGAAGCGGCTCTTTTACTTCTGAATACCGCTGTTCTAAATCGCCCAAAATCTGCGAATATGATATTTCATCTTCTGCTGAAGAAAAAAGTTCTGGGCAATCAACATCGGAAATTGATAGTTGTTGGACTACTTCTTTCCAGTCCTGTGCAGTTTGTCCCAACCCATGTAAAAGAACCGTTTTCATTAAACACCTCCTAAGTTCAAGATAATCATCAATGCACAAACAAACTGAAATTTAATACTCAATGACAATTTTCTTGCACTTCTCGCAGAGCCAAGCCTCCGCAGACGCTCCACCAAAAGGTCCACCGATTGACTTTTCATTGAGTTTGATTGACTTGCCCCCACCAATGTTGAGGGCCGCAATAACTCGTTCTTTTTCGCTCCAATAGACACCATCTCTGCATTGAATACAACCAAGTTGCATTTCTTCACCACAATACGGACATTTCATTTTAATCACCCCTACAAATTATTGTTTGTTGCTTAGATTATACTTCATCCATCTTTCTAAGTATAGTGGGATATTGTGATGAAAGTGAGAGAAATCGCTTATCCGTCAGACAATTTCTCTCACTATATTTTTTACACGATAAATTTACTGGTCAAAATCCGGGTACAGCTCCAGCTGGGAAAAGTCCTCATCGGTCATCACGCAGAGCTTCATAAGGGCGCTGTCGGTCAGCTCACTCAGTTCCGTTTCCTCCGGTGATAGCTCGCCGCGCATCTCACGCAGGCTGTCGATCAGTCCGGTGCGGCTACCGGTATTGTAAATGCACATCAGGTTCATTTCCTCAAAAGTAAAGTTTCCCATATCAAATCTCCCTTTCCGCACTCTTTTTGGGCGCTGTCTTTTTGTGTTCTGCCTTGGGCTGGCTTTTCAGCTGCTCCATGACGGACTTTTTCTTTTCCCGTTCCTCCCGATGGGCAGCGGCAGCCAGATCCATCAGGGAAATGGGCTGACCGCTGCGGGCCTGCTGTTCCAGCTCTGCCACCGTAGGCTCTTTTGCGCCATTGTTGATGATACCGTCGATCATGCCGTAATCGTCCTCCACGGCCATCTCCGCATTTTTCAGCGGATTTTCCGGCAGGAATCCGGGGATCTGGGTAAAACCAACACTGTCACAGTAATGACAGGATACCTTACCGTCCTGCTTGATCGCAACGATGTCACTAACACTCATAGAAGGACTGTGAAAATCCGCCGGCTTTTGCAGATTAAACTGCTCATATAGTTTTTCCAGCTGCTCCGGTACCGTGCCAGACTCCCTCAGCGGAGCTGTGTAAATGAGGTCATAATTGCTGCGGTCTATGGAAATGTCATGGGACTTTAACCAATCCAGATTCATAAAGCGCACATTCTGCGGATCGTCACGGCTCACCTGATAGATGGCAAAGCAATCTCTGTTCTGGGATAGAAATGCCTGTTCGCGTTCCTGCTGATGTTCCTGACGCTCCATGACCTTTTCGTGGAACTGAGGGCTTTTCTCCCATTCCTCACGGTCCACGCCAAAAAGACCGCCATGATCCATGATTTCCTGCGGGTCAAACACCATGCTCTCCGTATTGTCCTCATGCAGCACATAGACGGTCAAACCGGCGGCATCCAGTTCCAGCGCCCGTTCTCTGGTAACAGGGAACATCCCATCATAGGAGTAGCCGTATTCCTGCATATCTGGTGTGGAGACCTGCTCATCCGGCATGGGGTATTCATCCAGTGCCTGCTCCTGTGCTTCCGGCAGCTGGGAAGAAGCAGCCATCTGACTGGCCTCTGCCTGCATCTGCTGGTAGGCAGCTTCCTGCAAGGTCTCAATCATGGACAACGGTGCGTATTTTACCGAGTCTCTGCCCAAATCGTTGTCATCACAAATCTGGAGAACTGCCTTCATGCGGGAAATCTCCGGCATATCCAGCTGACCACCATCCAGCTCTTTCATGGATGCGGCATCGTAAAGGGTATAGTCCCAGCCGCTGTCACAGGACTGGATATGAAGATAGGTGGCATCGTCAATCAGAAACAAAGCCTCCTGCTGGTTGGCGTCCGCCCCCAGCACTTCCATTTCCGGCATTGCCGCAGCCAGTTCCTTTACCGCTTTTTGCACCAGAGGATTATCACGGTAATAGTCGATTGCCTGGATGGTGTCCAGGTCAATGGTCTGGCCGGTCAAAATCGGAAAAGGTCCTTCATAGTCGCTTCCGTCTTTCAGCTCAAAACCAATGCCCTTGATCCCGTTCATTCGTTCTGCCGGAATCTCCTGATAAATGCGGATTGCTTCCTCCAAAGACAGGTTATCGTGGTATTCTCCGAGGTTTGGAAATTCCATGCACTCTGCTACATAGTAGGTCAGATCGCCGGTCTGCTGTCTATCAGATACCTTAGCGGCATCTTCTGGCTGCTCTATCGGGGCGGGTTCCGGCTCTACCTTTGCATGAGGGTCGATTCCGCGCTCTTTGCAGATTTCCTTATAGTGGCGCTCAATGTCGGAGATCAAAGTGCCGGAGGTTTTGTTGATGGTCTCCAAACTGGCTCTCAGCTCTTTCAGCTCTTTGCCCTGGCTCCAGCTTGCAATATAGCCAAAGCTGTTTTCTCCTGTCTCGATGCCAAAATATTTGCAGACTGCATAGGAGATGCTTTCAGCCTCCACTTCTTCCGTGTGACGATCTTTCCTCTGTTTCTGCAAAAACTGGGAGAGGGTAGAAAAGCCACCGGTAAAATTCAGCCCTTTTTCCTCGGTCAGCATCAAGCGTCCATCTTCCGTCAGTTCCAACGGCTCTGTCAGCAGAACGGAGCCTGCATGGTTTACAACCACTCGTTCTTCCACACAGACCGGATCTCCAGGATCGTAGTCAGAACCGCGCAGATCATAGCAATAAACGCCCTCTGGCAGATTATCGCGAGCAATCCGTCCGTTGGAGAACAGACCAAGTTTATCAAACAGCTCGATCTCCTGATATTGCTCGTCATTGGCAATCTGGATCTTTTTCTGATTGTGGAGCTTGCTGTGAGCAATCTCGTGAACCGTGGCCGAAACCGTCTGCACCTCGCTCATGCCCTGACGAATGGCAATTTTCTGATGATCGGCAGAAAAATAGCCGTCCGTATCGGCGGCCATTGCTTCAAAAGTAATCGGCACCGGTGCGCTGCGGCGCAGGGCCTCCATGAATGCCTCATAATTTGGCACATTGCCGGAAAGGGATGATGCAAGCTCCGGCAAAGGTTTCCCGTCGGTCTGACTCACATCAAAGACCTTGACCGGACGAAACATGGGAATCTCGATTTCTTTTTCCTCTGTGACGATCTTTCCGTCTTTATCCAGAATCGGAGCCTTGGTATCTGGGTCCAGCTTCTGCTCCTCGATTTTCTTCTTATACGGTGTGGGAGCGATGATGGTAATGCCATGCTCGCCCTTTTTTACATGACGCTCAAACTGGTCTTTCCACTTATTGTATCCGGCTACCAATGTGGCGTCCGGCTTCTGCATATAGATGAGCATGGTGTTGTTTACCGAATAGCGGTGGAAGCGGGACATGACGGACAGATAGCGCATATACTTTTCACTCTCAAACAGTTCTTTGATGCCCTGCTCGATGCCATCTGTGATTTCCCTTAGCCGTTCTCGGTTGGTGGGTTTGTTCTCAGCCATGATTTTCAATCTCCTTTCCAAGTGTGTGATTTCTGCTGTGTGTTCTGCAATCCATGCCTTTTGTTCTTCTTCACTTTCATAAAGAAAAAGGTCCAGCAGGTACTCTACATAGGGTTTCTTCTGGATTGCTTCCACAAAGCGGGGGTGCGGTTCTTCCTCCGGTGTCCTGGGAGAACGGTCGGCTTCCCATTTTTTCAGCAGATAGTAGTAATCGGACAGTACACGGTAACAGCGCTGTCGATCCTCCCGAAACTTCTGTGCCTCGGTTTTTTGCCGGACATATCTCCTGCGGGGCGGGGCCTGACTGTCATAGATCAGGCCAAAGTCCTGTGCCAGTTTCTCCGCCGCTTCTTTTGGGGAGAGGTTAAAGAGCTTTGCGGTAAAGTCGATCACATCCCCATCTTCACCGCAGCCAAAGCAGTGGAATCGCTGGTCTACCTTCATGCTGGGGTTCTTATCATCGTGAAAAGGACAGCAGGCCATGCCATTTCGCCTGACTTTTATCCCATAAAACTCTGCCGCTTCTCTGGTGCTGACCGACTGCTTGACCGCTTCAAATACATTCTCTGCCATGTGCCTTTAACTGCCGGACTTTTTCACAGGGGGCTGGTATCCGGCGGCTTTCGCACGCTCACTGGCAGCTTTGCGACGCTCGGCGCTGTATGGCTCCCGGACTGATACACACCGCTTGGGGACGGTAAAGTTATGGGCGTCCTTTCGGGTGATCTGGTCGGGGTGCTTTTTTGCCAGCAGTTCCAGCTTCTCCATCAGATGGGGATCGTGGGTGTAGACCTCAGCCATTGGTTCTGCCTGGTTATAGAGGAGAATGGTTTCCCGTTCCACTAAAGAGAGCTTCATCGGCTGCCTCCTTTCCGCTGGTCAAATTCCAGCTTGAAGTTGGCATACTGTCCATCGTCCTCCAAAACCACAGTGGCATCGTAGGTCTTGCCGGTTTTCTCCGAATATAACCCCGTCACACGGACACGGCCATCGTTCAGCAGCGCAGACACCACAGCCTTGGTCGGCTGTTTTTTCTTGGCAGCCCACCATTTGTTGTTTTTCCAGATTGCAAATTTGCAAGAATCATTCTGACAGAAGAAGCCTTTTTGCAGTTCTGCAACTTCACCGCCGCAGCGAGGGCATTTGCCCACCACCTCACGGGGCGGAGTGAACAGGTACTCGGTTCCCTTGATGACCTGATAAGTCCCCACCAGATCTTTCAGCATGGTGCTGATCCCGTCCAGAAACTCCTCTGGGGCAAGCTGCCCGCGCTCGATCTCGCCCAGGCGGTACTCCCACTCGGCAGTCAGAAGCGGCGATTGCAGTTGTTCCGGCAGAACGGTGATCAGGGAAACTGCATCGTGGGAAGGGAGAAGCTGCACCGTTTTCCTGCTCTTTTTTCGTTCCAGAAAACCGGCAGATACCAGCTTTTCCAAAATACCGGCACGGGTGGCCGGTGTCCCCAGACCTTTTCGCTCGGCGTCCTCCGGCATATTCTCTTTTCCGGCAGTCTCCATTGCGGACAACAAGGTATCCTCCGTAAAGTGCTGAGGCGGACTGCTTTTGCCTTCTTTGACGATTGCCGCAGCAACCGAAAGGGTCTGTCCTTCGGTCAGCTCCGGCAGGGCTTTCTCTGCGCCCTCTTTTTTCGGCTCTGCATCCTTCATTTTGGCACGGTAAGCGTCCTCCAGTGCTTTCCATCCGGGATGCTTCACCGTTTTTCCTTTTGTGGTAAACTCCCCACCGGCACACGCTGCAATCACAACAGTTTCCGAATAGATATGGGGCTGGGCTACGGCGCACAGCAGACGCAGGGCCACCAGCTCCAGCACCGCTTTTTCTCCCGCAGGAAGGGCAGAAAGGTCTGCATCCTTGAGATTTCTGGTAGGGATTACTGCGTGATGGTCGGTTACTTTCTTATCGTTGATTACCGTATGCGGATCACAGGTAATGGCGATTTCTTTGCAAAACGGCATGGCGTTGGCAACCAGGTTCACCAGCACCGGCAGGCTGTCTGCCATATCACCGGTCAGATAGCGGCTGTCAGTACGGGGATAGGTGCAAAGCTTCTTTTCATACAGACTTTGCAGATAGTCCAGGGTCTGCTGGGCTGTAAATCCAAGCAGGCGGTTGGCATCTCTTTGCAGAGTAGTCAGGTCATAGAGGGCAGGCGGCTTTTCAGACTTTTCCTTGCACTCCACCTTTTTGATCGTGACAGCTGCACCCTGACAGGTTTCTTTCAGCTGCTCAGCAGCGGCCTTATCCGCCATGCGCTCCCCAGATACGGTAAGACCGGGCAGCTCCAGCGCCACGGTATAAAAGGGAATCGGCTGAAAGGTGTCGATCTCAGCTTCTCGCTGAACAATAAGCGCCAGCGTCGGGGACATCACGCGCCCGATGTTGAGGGTTCGGTGATACAGCACGGAAAAAAGCCTTGTCGCATTGATTCCCACCAGCCAGTCGGCCTTGGCACGGCAGAGGGCAGCATCCCGAAGTCCGTCATAATCCGCACCGGGGCGCAGGTTTGCAAAGCCTTCCCTTATGGCGGAGTCTTCCATCGAAGAAATCCAGAGCCTTTTCATCGGCTTCTTGCAACCTGCCAGCTCATAGACGCTACGGAAGATCATCTCGCCCTCGCGTCCGGCATCACAGGCATTTACCACTTCCGTCACATCCGGGGCATTCATCAGCTTTTTGAGAATATCAAACTGCTTTTTCTTATCTTTTCCTACCACCATCTGCCAATGTTCCGGCAGGATAGGCAGATCATCATATCGCCACTTGGCATACTTTGGGTCATAGCTGTCTGCATCCGCAAGACCGGCCAGGTGGCCCACGCACCAGTTGACGCGCCAACCGTTGCCCTCCAGATACCCGTCCTTACGGACGGTTGCGCCGATCACCGCCGCCAAACTCTGGGCAACTGATGGTTTTTCGGCAATTACCAATTTATGTTGAGCCATGATGGTTCCTCCTCTCTTTGAGCCATCGGGACATTTCCCGGTGACAGATACCTACGCAGGGTCTTCCATAATTCCCGCAACCATAGCAGGGGTGGCTGTGGGGTAAAGAAGGAGGACGGGAAGTTTCCTTCCCGCCCTCCGGCCTGCGTGTCATCATGCGTTCATAGGGACTGTCTGTGAAACGGGTCATTTCACACTGTCCTCATCATCTTCTTCTGTGCTGCCCCCGTCAGCATCCGGTTCGTCCGACTCCTCATCCTCGGTTTCCCATTCCTCGGAATCTTCCTCGCCATAATCATAATCGTCCAGACTGTCATTGCCCTTGGTCTTAGGCTTGTTCTTAACGAGCTTCAAGTAGGCAAATACGCCACCGCCTCCCAGCAGAGCCAGCAAAAGGACCAGCGCAGCCGGGTTCAATCCGGCAGGCTTCTCTTTTTCCGGCTCCGATGTTTCTGCCGGAGGTTCCGGTGCTTTGCCCGTACATTTACTCTTATCAGTTGCGCAGACCGGGCAGGCCGTATTGACTGCCCCTGCTTCACATTTTGTTGAACAGCTGCATACCGCAGGCATCTCCTCTTTGGGTTTTCCATCTTCCATCAGCGCCGCAAGGTCTGCATCGTCCACCTGATTCAGAAAGTGAACAGCAGTCTCCTTGTCCTCATTCGCCCTATCAATCAGGATGTAAAAGTAATTTCCAGCTTTGGTCGTAACAGTAATAAGCTGCTTATTGCCTCCAAAATCATCCACCAATGCCGCATTCCCCTCCGGTGTAAGTGCCGGTGCCGGTTCTGTTTCTTCCACAATCACATTGCTGTCATTGGTAGAATCCTCTGCCGGTGCCGCCGGAGCCTGTTCTGACCCCTGTGCGAAAGCAGGGATCGTAAAGCCAAATGCCACAACCATTGTCAGGCAAAGGGCGGAAAGTGTTTTGCAAATTCTTTTATTCTTCATAAGCGGTAGCCTCCTGATTATTTGATTCCGACAGTGCTGTATCTCTGCCGTGGTTCATTCCACCGGAAAGCATAGCGTTCAGCTGTGCTGGAGTCATGCGTAACGCACGAACCATCTGAACGATTTCCAGATTCTCTGCCTCCGTTTTCTGTGCTTCCAGGGTCTTGAGCTTTTCCTGATATTCCGCAATCTTCTCACGGGTTTTCTCAATTTCCTGGTCGATACGTTCAATTTTGTTTTTTGCCATAACCGTTCACTCCTTTCCACAAAGTCTGTTACCAGTTCATCAGGCCGTAGCCCTTAATACTTTGATAATTCAGGTCATAACTTTTGATCTTGCAGGCATCGCCGGAATTTCCCTCCACGGTATAAACACGGCTGCCATCCGTACCGATCACGATACCCACATGGTCTGCTGTCCCATCCAAATCCCAATCAAAGAAAATTGCATCTCCGGGAGCCAGATTGTTATAGCCTCTTGCACCCCATTGTCCATGAGACTGGAACCACGGAACGCCCTGCCACTCACAGCCTGCAAAGCGCGGCTCACTTTTTCCAGCCTGGTTATAACACCAGGATACAAAGCAGGCGCACCACTCCACGCGGCTGTCAAAGCCATACCAGCTCCAATAAGGATAGCCGCCCACATTGCCGACCTGACGCTTGGCCAGCTCCACCAACTGCGGATTTCCGGGACGGGTTCCATTTACAAACTGTACACCGGTCAAGTCCTCGGAATTGCTCATGTCAGGGGAACCACCGCCAAACAACAGCGGCTTATTGCCCATGGTCTGCCGGTAAACCTGATACATTTCCATCTGCTCCGGGGTCAGTAACTCCGACGCCACAGCGGAAATGGGCTTGCTGGTGAGTTTCACATTCAAAATGTAATACTCATAGGGGACTTCTTCTGAGGTGGTCTCGCCGGTCTCCGGGTCGGTGGAGGTCTCCGTGCGGTAGCGAATCTCCACTTCCTCAGTAAGCGTCAGCTGATACTGTGCTGCAAACACACGCGCCAGCTCTGCCTGAGCGCTCTGCTGGGTGTAACCTTGCAAGACGGCAGACAGAAATGCTGCCAGCTCATGAGGGTCATGGCCGATCATACCAAGGTCATAGCGATACTCGTCATACCCTGGGTGGCTGCTTTCAATGTTGTCGATTTCCTCCTGCAACTGGGCTTCTCTGGCTGCATAATCTGCCTCCACCGCCAGCATTTCCGGGTCATCCGACGGATAGGTGGTGCCGGAGAGAACGGAACCGATGCTCTGCGCCATCATGGAGCAGGAGGACATGGTATTCATCAGCATACAGGTAATGAGGAACAAAACCCCTGCCATCAGGAAACCCTTCTTGTGGCGCATGACGAACGCCCCTGCCTGCTGTGCCTTTTCTTTTACCGTCCTTGCGGCTTTTCCGGTTTTGGATGCAGCCTGGGCGGTATTTCCGGCAGTCTGACCGGCGTGTTTGGCGGCGGCATACTGCCTTTTGATGGCCTGCTTTTGCTGCCAGCGGGAAAGCGGATTGCTGGCAAACTGGGGATTTTCCTGCAAAGATTTCTGGTACAGAACATTTACATTTGCCTTTTCCAGTTGGCGCTCTGCCTGTGCTGCTTTGCGGTACGGCTTCAGCTTGTGGCTGCGATAGCCCTCCCGCACCAGATAAGCGCCGGTCTCCACCGCCTCCTCGGACTTGTGGGCGCTTTCCACGCCCACATTGTCCTGCTCTGTTTCCCGGATCTCTTTGTGGAGCTTGCCCGCAACCAGATGGACGGGAGCTTCCCTGACTCCTTGAGAAACTTTGGAAGGTGGCTTTTTCTTGTCCTCAAAGGTCAGCTTCGAGGTCTTTTTTCCGGTATCCGGGTCAATGACCGTCTGCCTGACCTTTTTCTTTGGGATATTGGCCTGCGCCTTATCTGCTCTGGCCGCAGCTTTCTCCGCTTTACGGATCGGCTTTTCCAGTGCAGGGTCAGACCGTTCCTCATCAGTAAAGCGCAGACGCGGTTCCTTATTCAAACCATTCTCCCAGCATGAGGGAGGACATCATGTAGTGCAGCTCTGCATAAATGGCCATTCCCACCGGATCGTTGAACATACAGCCGGACAGGTAGGCATAAAACTGTGCCACCACATCGGACAGGATCTTCGCTTCGGTTCCTTCCAGGACCAGACCACCCATACCTTCCTTGGCACGGATGGCGCTCCAGATCTCTGCCAGACGGATAAGCCCCACCTGACCGGTCTCATTCAGTTCGGCTGCCTGATCTGCCGCCGTGCGGCACTCACTTACCGCATCGGCCATGACCGTAAGCAGCTGGCTGCGCTGGGCATTTACCGCCCTGTCAAAAAACATCAGCGGATTTTTATTCAAAATGTTGGGGTTCATCATCATTCATCCTCCTTCTTTTTCAGTTCCTGGGGTTTGGTAGTCATAATGCGGTAAAGTTCGGTGTTCTTCGGGAAGTGATCCACAAACGGCAGGATCGTGGAACCATAGAACAGCAGGCCCTCGCCCTCACCGGAGTGGGTCACATAGCTAAGCTGGTGCGTGGAAATGCCCAGCTGCTTGGCGAGGATCTGACGGTCTCCGCCTGCCTGGTTGAGCATATACACGAAGTCGGAATTTTCAAAGATGTTCTCTACCTCGCGGCTGCTCAAAAGGTCTTTGACATTCTGGGTGATACCTGTCGGAATACCGCCCCATTTTCTGAATCGCTTCCAGATTTCCACCGTATAGGCGGCGGTCTGCTCTTCCTTCAAAAGCAGGTGCATCTCGTCGATGTAGTAACGGGTGGACTTGTGGGCGGCACGGTTGATGGTAACGCGGTTCCACACCTGATCCTGTACCACCAGCATACCGATTTTTTTAAGCTGCTTGCCCAGTTCCTTGATGTCGTAGCAGACAATCCGGTTATCAATGTCCACATTGCTCTGATGATTGAACACATTCAAAGAACCCGTTACATAGATTTCCAATGCCGTTGCAATGTACTGAGCTTCTTTTTCTTCCTGCTCCCGCAACAGGTTATAAAGGTCCTCCAAAATCGGCATATTCTCCGGCTTTGGGTCATTGAGATATTCGTTGTAAACCAGCCGTACACAACGGTCAATAATGGTTTTCTGCACCGGCTGCAAGCCCTCCTTACCGCCCACGATCAGCTCACACAAGCTGAGGATAAAGTCAGACTTGAGTGACAGCGGGCTTTCATCATCCGAATAGTCCAGATTCAGATCCATCGGATTGATATAGTTGGTTGAAGTAGGTGAGATCTTGATGACCTGCCCATGCAGACGCTCAACAAGAGGTGCGTACTCCGCTTCCGGGTCACAGATAATGACATCATCGCTGGTAAGCAAAAAGCAGTTGGCAATTTCTCGTTTTGCGCTGAAGGACTTACCGGAACCCGGCGTACCCAGAATCAGGCCGTTGGGGTTTTTCAGCAGCTTTCTGTCCACCATGATGAGGTTGTTGGACAGAGCATTGATGCCGTAGTACAGAGCTTCTTTCCCGTTCTGGAACAGTTCCTGCGTAGTAAAGGGCACAAAGATAGCTGTGGAACTGGTGGTCAGTCCTCGCTGAATCTCAATCTGATTGAGACCCAGAGGCAGACAGCTCATCAGCCCTTCTTCCTGCTGGAAGTCCAGCCTGGTCAGCTGACAGTTATACTTCTGGGCAATAGAGCCTGCCTGAAAGATGTTGTTGCCAAGCTGACGGGGATTGTCCGCTGTGTTCAGCACCAGAAAGGTCAAAAGGAACATTCTCTCGTTGCGGCTCTGCAAATCCTGCAAGAGTTTTTTCGCTTCACTGCCGTAGGTAGCAAGGTCAGATGGAATGATGTCCATGTCGTATCCGGCACGGACTGCTTTTTTCTGTTCCTCGATCTTGCTGCGGTCCAGGTCGGTAATCTTTCGCTTTACCGTTTTGATGGCTTTCACCTGATCCACCGACTGAATGTGCATACTCACAATGAGCGAGCTTTCCATATCCAGAAAATCAGCCAGCAAACGGTCATTCAGTTCCGGTGCGAGGATCTGCAAAAAAGAAACAGCTCCGTATTTCTTACCCATACGGAACTGCTTGCCGGTGCGGAACTCAAAGGAGCTTGGTGCAATAAAATCCTTTGTGGACAGACCGGAAGGAGCCAGCCAGTCCCATTCAAACTGAAACGGGAGTTGTTCATCCATGTGGAATACCGCATGAAGCTGAAAAAGCCTTTCTTTACCGTCCAGCGTTCTGGCAGCTACACCAAGACGCTTGAAGTTATTAAGTATATCGGTCTCAATACGCTCCAGACGGGGCTTGGCGGCTTTGATGCTGTCCGCGTCGATACCAAAGGTCAGGTATTTGGTCTTGATGAGACCGTTGTTACCTCTGGCCAGCTGATTTTGCAGCATTGTGGTGTATTCCTCGCGGATACTGTCAAAGGCGTCCCTCTGGGGCGGGATGGAAATGGAGTTAGCAAAGGTCTCCTCCGATGCCGCAAGGTTCAAAAAAGACAGCTGGAAATGAATCGAGCTGTCAAAATAATTGAGGAAATCACACCAACCCTCAAAGATTGCCGTCTTATCTTCGTTTTGGGAGAGCTGATAGTTGATGTCCTGAAACTGGATGGTCTTTGTGTAGTGGCTGTCCGATACGCGGCAGATTCCGTCCGGCCACATCCGTTCATAAGGGATACTGTCCTGCGCAGATTTTCCTTTTTTGTCCGTGCGGTTAGCGCGGGCAATGGCCGCTTCGATCTGCTTCTTATCGGCGCGGGACAGTTTTTTCTTTGTCTTTACCGGCTGCACAGTTTTTTCCTCGGTTTTTCCGAACATCCGATGCAGCCATTTTTTTATTGCGGTGAACAATGTCATACACCTCCTTATCGAGCATTTCCTGCCGCTTTAATACGGCATAAAAGTTGTTGGTCTGGTAGGGACGCTGCTTGGGACGGATCACAGCTACTTTGAGAATGTTGCCCACGATCTTTTCCAGGGGCTGTCCATGCTTTTCGTACATAGCCAGCATAAAGAAGGGCAGCATAACCAGCATCATACACATAGCCGCTACACTGTTTCCGGTAGGTTTTCTGAGCAAAAAGAAAAGCGGTACGCCAATAAGCGCTCCGCCCGTGAAGCAGATAAGCTGCCGCTTGGTCAGATTGAACATGACCTTTGTTTTGACTTTTGTTAAGTCCTTGGGTACGGGTACATAAGCCAATGTGGAAACCTCCTTCCGTTTTAGTGCGCCTGAAAGACTGATTTGGCGAGACTGCCGGTTTTGAACAGCGTAAAACATAGCAGTACGGTGTAGCCCACGCAGCTCCAGATTGCCATGATGATGTCATCTTCCAGAGCGATGTTCTGCACCAGCACAGCATAAATTGCCACGCAGACGATAATGAGAAACGCCTGAAAGCCCAGTGCCAGCAGGGATCGGAGGTAATTCTGTCCCATACCGCCCCATTCTTTGCCCATCATTGCAGCCATTGGAACGGGAGCCACCGAAGTTACAAGGTAGATCTCGATCATACGGCCATAAATAACGATAAAGATACAGATATACAACGCCCACATGGTAATGCCAATAAAGAGGGATTGGAACCACAGTCCGAACAGCGGTCCCAAATCCATTTCCATCAGCCTCGGTTCCAGATCGGTCATAACTGAGGAAATGTCAATGGACGCATCCGAATTGATAATCCCTGCCGCCTGCGCCACCACGCTCTGCGCCATATCAAAGACGCCCATCACGATATTCCATGTGTTTGTGACAATGAGGATGGCGGCAGCTGATTTGAACACCCACTTGAAAATCATCCAGGTATCCACATCATGCAGGTTGTTCTTGTCTGCAATCATCTGGATCAGGTCTACGGTCATCACGATAGCCAGGATCACACCTGCAATCGGCACCATGATGGAGTTTGACAGATTCTCAATCATATTGAAAATACTGCCATTCCATCCCTGTGGGGTCTGTCCTACCTGTACGGATATATCCGCGACCTGTTGGTTTACACTGTCAAACATCCCCGAAAGGTTGCTCATAATACCGCCCACCAGCATTTCTTTCAGCCAATTTGTCAGGGCTTCAAGTAAGAAATCCATACGGTGTCAACCTCCTTTCCGCCGCCCCCGCAGAGCTGCGGGAGCGGCAAGGATTTCATGCAGGAACGCTTAGACAGAGAACAGCCCGGAGAGCAGAGGTACAAGGACCATGCCGACTACGGCTACACCAGCGCCGGCCATGAGCTGCTTCATGCCCTGAGATTTTGCGCCAGGGTTGTCGTTGCCGTAACCTTCCAACAGGTTGATGACACCCCAGATACCAAGACCAGCGCCCAGAGCGATAACGAGAGTCTGAAGAACGGTAATTGCCTGTTCAAAAAATGCCATAAATAATATTAGCCGGAATCATTTGAATGATTAGTTAGGTTTGTTTCATAAGCGCACAAAAGCCGGAACAATCTGCCCTCGATATATGAGAGCCTGATTCCGGCTGTCCTCCTTTTTCATTATTTTGTTGATGATTGCCCGCTTTGTACGCCAATGGCCTCAACAGAGGCAGTTGCGGCAAATAGATACGATCACTCCTTTCTCAGCGGAACCGTATTACACGCCCTCCGTGTCTACTTCATATACATCGCAGACCTCATCAGGCTTGAGTTTTAGTCTGGCAGACAAAAATGCTTCAATATCAAAGGTATTTCGCTTGTCTGCATCAGCTGTGTATTTGAAATTAGGGTGTCTGGTAATGTCATACTTGTCTGAAAGAAACGGACGCACACCGCGCAACTGCAAGATGCACTTGCCGCCATCCATAACTGCCAGCTCGTCCTGGCTCATCAGCTCTTTTCCCAATTTCTGATAGTTGAGCGAGTGGGAGGTCTCCCGTCCCCGGCTCTCTCCGGTGTTGTAAGTGTCTATGGTCTCCTTTCCCAGAACAGCCGCCAGCTCTTTCAGCGTTGTTGGCTCTTTGCCACCCAGGAAGATGGAAGTATCCATATTGCCGATGATGGTATCGGCATTATCTTTGTAAATTGCCTTGAGCTGGCTCTGTGCCTGCAACACCAGACAGGCAGAGATTTCACGGCTTCGGATGGTGGCCACCAGCTTTTCCAGCTTCGGAATCTGCCCGATGTTGGCACACTCATCAATCAAACAGCGCACATGAACCGGAAGCCTGCCGCCATACACATCATCGGCCTTTTCACAAAGCAGGTTGAATAACTGGGTGTAGCACATGGAAATGAGAAAGTTAAAACTGTCATCCGTATCACTCATAATGAGGAACAGAGCCGTTTTTCTGTCTCCCAGCGTATCCAGTTCCAACTCATCGTAGGATGTAACCTCGCGCAGCTCCGCAATATCAAATACGGCAAGACGCGCACCGCAGGAAATCAAAATCGACTTAGCGGTTTTGCCGGCTGCCAGCTTATATTTCTTATACTGCCGCACTGCGAAGTGGTTTGGCTTTTCCGATTCCAGTGCATCAAACATCAGGTCTACGGGATTTTTGAACTCCTCGTCATCCTCCCGGACTTCCATGGCGTTGATGAACTCGATGAGGGTGGAGAAGTTTTGCTCCTCCACCGGAGCTTCATAGTGGATATATCCAATCAACGCGCAATACAGCAATGTTTCCGCCTTGACCCAGAAATCGTCTCCGGCCTTGCCTTCGCCTTTGGTATTGGCAATCAGCGTTGTTACCAGCTTCAAGATGTCCTTTTCGCTATGGATATAGGCGAAAGGGTTATAGTGCATGGACTTCTTGAAGTTGATGGTATTTAGGACCTTGATTCGGTACGGCTCATAAATGACCTTGCCGTGCTTATCCTTCATGGGCTTTCCGTCCTTCCCCAGCTTGGGCGCACCCCTTTGGAGCATTTTTCCGCACTCCACCAGAATTGTTCCCTTCGGGTCCGTCACAACATAGGAGCTGTGCATCTGCATCAGGTTGGGTTTCAGCCAGAATCGGGTCTTACCGGAACCGGAGCCGCCAATCACCAGTACATTTTTGTTTCTGGCAGTCTTGGGGTCCTTGGGGCGGCTGTTCATGGTCAGGCTCTCCGTTTTCGTCAGAATCACATTGTTCTGAAATACAGGATCAACGTAAGGTGCAATATCCTCACGGGTTCCCCAGCGGGCCGAACCATATTCCAAACCATGTCGATATTTCTTGGCGTTCTTGCTTTTAAGATACACCGCCAGCCTCAGACTGCCTCCACAGCACAGCCCTACCAACAAGTCCAATGGATGCAGGCTTGGCCAGAAACTTTGCAACGCCCCAGGCAGAACCGCAACCAGCGAAAGAAACTTTTCTGAAGCATCCGCCCCTTGTGCCATTCGCCATGCCTCTCCAAAATTGGTAGCAACCAGCCCCAGCAGGATATACGGCATATTCAGCAAAACGAGCTTTTTGATGTCCAATGTCTTTTTCATCGTTCCAGCTCCTTTCGCTTGGTGCGATCCACCACAGCATTTTTAACCATCTCTTTGAACTGGTTAAGTTTTGCCAGTACGGACGGGCGCTCTGTTTTCGTTGCCTTTTTGACCTTTTTGTTGGTGTACTCTGTAAAAGCTGCTGTCAGAGCATCTGCATCACGGCCTTTGAAAAAAATCAGGTACTTTGGCGGAGAACTGCTGCGGTCCTTTTTCACCGCATAATCCACACCATATTTCCGGGCGATTTTCTCAAACTCCTTGATAGAGGGGTCTGTGATCTCAATGTTGGATATTCCCTGATTCTGCCCGACAAGCTGCTTCACAGTCTGTTTTCCATGCGGAACAACCGGCGCATCACGGCTTCTCTGTTTTTCCAGCTTCTTTTCCTTTCGATGTGCCATGTACTTGCTTATGGCAGCCTTAAACATTCTGCCGGTAAACTTTGTTCCACTGACAACCAGCGTCAAAGTTCTGTTTTCCACTTCTTCCTGCATTTTCTCGCCTCCTTTCCACGAAGTTTGCAGGGAATCTCTTTTTTTGCTAAGGCGGAACCACCAGCCGCCGCAGAAGATAACGCTTCATACCGCCCTCCTTAGCGTAACTGGTCAGAACGGTCATAGTGCAGATTGCCCTGACGTACCTTTGCGTGGCTCAAAATCTTAATCTGCCCTTTTTCCTGACTATCCAGCGCTTTTTCATAACCGGTATCCGACAGGAACAGGCGGGTTCGTTCGCCTTTCCAGCCAACAGGGGAATCGTTCGTCAGCACATCAAAAATAATCATGTGCCGGGTGTCCTCCGCAAAACGCTGGAGGTCCATATATCCATGACCGTGATAATTCTGCGCTCCTGCCTTTGCCCGCATTTCTTCCATCAGCTGCCCTATGGTCTTTCCCTCAGACATCATGCTTGCTCCTTTCTCCCGGCAGTTCCGGGCAATAAAAAAGCGACCATTTACCAGCCGCCATACAGATCGTGATTTACTTGTGAGGTGTAATGATTGCTTATCGTGGTCGGTGCATTGAACAGAACGGTCAGAAGATACTGCTTCATGTTACGAATTTCCGTGGTGTTCTTCTGTAAACAGTCCATGACAAACTCAATGTGCGAGTTATCCAGCTTCAAGAACCTGGAACGAACGATTTCATGCGGAAAATCGCTTCCTGCAATACGGGTGGTCTTTCGCTTTGCACAGACCGTTTCCACGATTAGCTCCACAATCTCATCCAAATCCTCCCGATAAGTTTCATACTGCTGACACAGGTATTCATACCCGATATTCTCCTGAATCAATTCCCGATAACTCTCTATCTCTGTGAGTGACATCGCATCCCTTCCTTTCCGTTCCGGCAGACAATCTGCCGCGCAATCCCGGAAGGGAATGGAATCGGTACTTGATCCATAAATATTTTGTTTTTGAGTATTAGATTTCTCTATATTTAATTCTGCGGGCTTTTCCGTATCCGGTTTATCCATATACGGGTTTTCCGTATCTGGTGAATCCGTATCCGGTTTTCTAAGCTGTGGCTGCTCGTATATGACATACTCTGTATCGCTGATGCGTCCCTGCCGGTCACGCAGCTTGTGCCGCACAATGTAACCGGCAGCCTCCAATTCCCGCAACGCAGCGCCTATGGCATCCACGCCCTCCTTACAGATCTTTGCAAGACCACGGGTGGTGTAATTCCAGTCCTCTGGCAAAGACAGCATCATGGAAAGCAGCCCCTTGGCTTTTAACGACAGGTTTGCATTTCGTAAATGATGATTGCTCATCACGGTATAATCACGGGTCCGTTCAATGCGAAAAACGGCCATCGACCTCACTCCTTCCGACTTTTGGATATAAAAAAAGCCACAATCCCAAATCAAAGAATTGTGGCGTTCAACTTTCTCTATATTTTCTTGTGCGTTTCTTTCCCGGCTTAAAGTCGAGGATGTGTCCCTCAACAACACGGGCATACCGCTTGATTTTGATTTTCCGGCGCTGCTGGTCTTGGAGAGCATTCTGATAGCTGTCCTCTGCAAGAAACAGACGCATTTCATCACCTCTGCTCCCGTAAGCACTACACGGATGGAGAACAACAAACTCAATCATCCATCGGGTGCTGTCCTCAAAGCGTTCCACGGCAAGAATGTTATGTCCTTTCAGCTCCCTTGCTGAAATATCTTTCATAGGCGGCTCCTTTCATCGTTCCTGGTCTCTCTGACGCTTTTTCTGCCATGC
>OHUQ01000092.1_pt1 | contig 28220 bp, 22 predicted proteins | sample 1579261 | NCBI WGS metagenome assembly OHUQ01 (sample SAMEA3882541, study PRJEB24775) | human gut metagenome | biome: human-associated habitat; feature: intestine environment; material: feces | place: Netherlands | collected 2009/2010
AAGCTCTGAACACCAGCATTCTGGAAGAAGAGCTGAAAAAGCCCGTCCTGACCCGCGAGTGGATGCGCTTCTGGTTTGAAAAATTCCGCAAGGGTGACATGAGAGACATGGAGCACCAGCGGCAGATCATTGATACCTTTGTCAACTCGGTCTACGTCTTTGACGACCGGGTCGTGCTCAATTTCAACTTCACGGACGATTCCAAAACCATCTCCCGTGAAGAGGTGTTGGGTTCGAGTGCTGTGGAGAATGCTCCACCACATCCCCAGACCATTCGGTCTGGGGATTTTTTGTTGTGACAGGACGAGAACCGGAACAAGTAAAGGCAGGGTATCACTATGGTAGTGGTATCCTGCCTTTTGCTATTTTTAACAGTGTATGGTATACTCGGCTTAGCCCAGTAAATTGGAAGTTATGGAGGTAACAATACTTATGAAAAAATTTCTTTCTTTGTTTTTGTGTCTTACCTGTATACTGACTTTAGCTGCGTGTGGAAAAAAAGCAGCGCCCATTACGCTGCCTCAAGCCGATAAGATCACATCTATTGATATAACTTTTGAAGAAAACACAGTAAGCCATTCAGATAAAACTTGGATAAGTGAAATAATCGCCGATATTTCCAGTTCTGAACCGACTAAGAAGGAAAGCGTTCAAGACTTTCCGCAAGCGAAAAATTATATCAAGATTGACTTCCGGCTTGAGACAGGAACAATTACGATCTTTGCGTATGAGGACAGGGGGAAGTACTATCTTGAACAACCTTATCAAGGAATTTATAAAACTGATCGCAAACTGTTCGAAAGGCTAAATGAAACGGATTGATTTCAGGTTACCGCACTCGTTCCCTGCAGGGCTTGGGGCTCCGCACGCCCCAACAAGAGCATCCGCCTTGCGCATGTAGTCATTTTGTGATACAATGACTCTGACAGGAGGTGTCTCGTATGATGCAGACATTCGTTCGCCCTTCCCGGGATCTGCGCAACCATTACGCTGAGCTTTCGGAGATGCTCAAAGACCACAACCATGTGATCATCACGAATCATGGCCGTGGAGAATCCGTACTCATCAACATTGAGGACTACGCCAAGTACGAAGAGTTTTTGCACCAGCGGTATGTTGCCGAGGCACTTGCCAAGGCAACACAGCAGGCGGCTGACCCCGACACGCAGTGGGAAGACCACGAAAGCGTATGGGAGACGCTGAGCAAGCAGTATGACGTATAAAATTAAATATCTGCCCCTTGCTGTGCAGGATTTGAACGATATCGCCCGGTATCTGTCTGGCTTTTACCCTAAAACAGCCAGCCGTGTACTGAAAGAACTTCGGGAGAAGATCACAAAATTAGGCGATACCCCGAAAATGTGCGAGGTCTACCGCCTTGACCCGGCTTATCGTAGGTTGGTCGTTGACCAGTATCTGGTGTTCTATCGCGTCAACGATGAAAACAAGATTGTGGAGATTCACCGTGTGCTGCGAGGTGCTTGGAATCTGCCGCAGTATCTGGAATAAATTCAACTTCGATTGCTGTGAACGGTACAGAAAACCCCCGGCAGGCTATCACCATTGCGGTGACAGTCTGCCGGGGGTATTATAATGTTATGCTGTCAGCGATTTTCCTGCCTTACACCTCGTGCTCGGCCCAGTCCTGGCTGCGGCCCACGGCCTTGTGCCAGCCCCTGACCAGCTTTTCCCGCTGGGCGGCGTCCATTTTGGGCTCGAACAGCTGGTTGCAGCTCCACAGGTGGCTGATCTCCTCCCGGCTCTTCCACACGCCGGTGGCAAGGCCGGCCAGATACGCCGCGCCAAGGGCGGTGGTCTCCCGGATGGCCGGGCGCAGCACCTCCTTGTCCAGGATGTCGGACTGGAACTGCATCAGGAAGTGGTCGCGGCTGGCACCGCCGTCCACCTTCAGGGTGCTGATGGTAATGTCGGTGTCCTTTTCCATGGCCCACATCAGGTCGGCGCTCTGGTAGGCAATGGATTCCTCGGCTGCGCGGATGATGTGGTTCTGGGTGGTGCCGCGGGTGATGCCCAGAATGGCACCCCGGGCGTACATATCCCAGTAAGGTGCGCCCAGACCGGTAAAGGCGGGCACGATGTACACGCCGCCGTTGTCCGGCACCTTCTGGGCGTAGTACTCGGAATCGCAGCTGTCCTGGATCAGGTGCATCCCGTCCCGGATCCACTGGATGACCGCGCCACCCACAAAGACGGAGCCTTCCAGCGCATACTCCACCTCGCCGTCAAGGCTGATGGCAATGGTGGTGACCAGACCGTTTTTGCTCTGGTAGATCTTGTTGCCGGTGTTCATCAACAGGAAACAGCCGGTGCCGTAGGTGTTTTTTACGTCGCCGGGCTTAAAGCAGCCCTGCCCGAACAGCGCAGCCTGCTGGTCGCCCGCAATACCGGCCACCGGCACATCCACGCCCTGAATGTTGGTGTAGCCGTATACCTCGCTGGAGTCCTTCACGCTGGGCAGGATGCAGCGGGGGATGTCCAGCGCCTTGAGCAGGGTGTCGTCCCAGTCCAGCGTGCGGATGTTATACAGCATGGTGCGGCTGGCGTTGGTGCGGTCGGTAACGTGCACCTTGCCGCCGGTCAGCTTCCAGACCAGCCATGTGTCCACCGTGCCGAACAAAAGCTCCCCGGCCTCGGCCTTTTCCCGCGCGCCGGGGACGTTGTCTAAGATCCACTTGATCTTGGTGGCAGAGAAATAGGCGTCCGGCACAAGGCCGGTGTTTTCCCGGATATAGTCCGCCATGCCGGGGGTCCTGAGCAGCTCGTCCACAAGGGGCGCGGTGCGGCGGCACTGCCAGACGATGGCGTTATACACCGGGCGTCCGGTGTTTTTATCCCACAGGATGGTGGTCTCGCGCTGGTTGGTGATGCCAATGCCCGCAATGTCTCTGGGGTCCACGCCGCTTTGGGCAATCACCTCGTTCATCACGCCGTACTGGCTGGACCAGATCTCCATAGGGTTGTGCTCCACCCAGCCCTGATGGGGGTAGATCTGCTCAAATTCCCGCTGCTGCACGCAGACAATGTTCTGCTCGTTGTCAAACAGGATCGCCCGGCTGCTGGTAGTGCCCTGATCCAGTGAGAGGATATATTTGGTCTGGCTCATGATCTTCTCTCCTTGCTCTGAAGCTTGAGCGCAAAACAAAAAAGAGCGCACCAAACAAAGCTATCTGCTCTGTCTGTCGCTCTCCTGCTCTGCGCAAACATATTCTGTGCTTATTGTACACGCTCCGCAGGCAAAATACAAGCTTCTGCGCGATTTTTGGAGGTTCTGCACAAGGGGGCCGCCCCGCCGTTGAACACTCTGCCGAAAGGGTGCGCGGTGCAGCCGCTGCGGCTGTGAAAATGGGACACCGGAGCGTCCGCAGACGCTCCGGTGTCCCGAGTACCATTCAAAATCGTTCTATTACAACTGCTGCTTTGCCAGCACGTCAGAGGTAGGGGTCTGGAACACCGGAATGTCGGCATAGGGGTCGGCAGCGGTGTCGGCGGGCAGACTCTTCATATACTCGTCCATGGCGACAGCCACCTTCTTGGCAACAGCCACAGCCTCTACCACGGTGCGTGCGCCCATGACGGCGTCGCCGCCGGCAAATACGCCCTCGCGGGTGGTGCGGCCGTCCTCGCTGACACTCAGCAGACCCTTCTGGTTGGTCTCGATGCCGGTCGTGGTCTTGACGAGGTTGCTCTCAGAACCCTGACTGACCGACACGATGACGCCGGTGTGGGGGTAAAAAGTCTCGCTGCCCTCTACCTGCGTGAACTTGCCGTCCTCACCCTTGACGGTGTCGCGGCAGATCAGACCGTTTTCCCGGATCTCCACCGGTGCCTTGCAGAAACGGAAGCCCACGCCTTCCAGTTTGGCATAGCTCACTTCGTACTCGGAAGCGCTGATGCAGCTTTCGTCCCGGCGGGCGTAGCAGGTAACGTGGCGGGCACCGTTGCGGATGGCGGTGCGGGCGCAGTCCATAGCGGAGTTGCCCACGCCGATGACGGCCACGTCATCGCCCAGACGGAAGGCCTTGGAGTTTGCCAGATAGTCGATGCCGAAAGCCACGTTGCCAAGGCTCTCGCCCTTGATGTGCATGGCGTTGGCCTTCCACAGACCGGCGCCGATGAACACGCTCTTATAGCCGTCGCGGAACAAATCGTCGATGGTGATGGTCTTGCCGATGGTGGTGTTGGGGCGCACCTTGATGCCCTTCAGTTCCAGATGACGATACTGGAAATCGTCCAGCACACTGTCCGGCAGGCGGTAGTTGGGGATGCCGTAACGCATCACGCCGCCGATCTTATCCCGGGCGTCAAAGATGGTCACATCGTAGCCCCAGCGTGCCAGCAGCACCGCGATGGTCAGGCCTGCCGGGCCGGAGCCCACCACAGCGGCCTTCATGCCGTTTTTCGGGGCAGGGCCTGCGGTCATCTTGTTGGCGTAGGTGGTGGAGATATAGTCCTCGATGATGGAAAAGTGCACCGGGTCGTGGCTGGGCATCCGGTTGCGGATGCAGTGACCCTCGCACTGCTTTTCGTGGTTGCACACCAGACTGCATACAGTGGTCAGGGGGTTGTTTTCAAACAGCATCCGGCCCGCAGCGTCCATCTGGTTTGCCTTGAGCAGACGGATGACCTCCGGGATATTGGTGTGGATGGGGCAGCCCTCCTGACACATCGGCTTTTTGCAGCCGAGGCAGCGGTTGGCTTCGTCCAGAACATGAAGTGCCATGGGTTCCTCCTTGTGTTTCCCCTGCGGGGACAGTCGTTTTTTACAGGTTCGTTGTATCCAACATTGCATTGCTTTAATCATACACCCGAACTGCGCCGGATACAAGAGGGCACAATATAAAATTTTTGGCGTTATTTTTTGTCAATTCGTCAAAAAGATAATTTTTTGACGATATATCCCGCCCATCGGCTCCGGTTTTGTCCGGCACAGCGCACCAAGGTCGCTGGCTCTGCTCTGGGCAGCAGCCATTTGGGCGCAGGTCTCGTTTTCCCGTGCCAGCCGCGCCAGCGAGTGGGACAGCGGCAGCGCCGTCTCCCCGGGCAGGGACAGAGCCTCCTTGCGTGCGCCCAGCAGGTGCAGATAGGACGGCAGCGCCGGGGTCTGGGCGGTGTAGCCCAGCGCCGCATCCATCGCCAGCCGCCGCATCCGCGCCCGGGGGTAACGCACGGTGGTCAGGGCATCCAGCAAAGCGGGCAGGCTTGCGGTCTCCCGCACGGCGTTTTCCAGCCGGTGCTCCAAGCCTTCGGATACCCCGCGCACCGCGGCAAAGGGGGCTTGCCCTGCGCAGGCTGCCCGCAGCAGTGCCAGCTCGCAGTGCCCCATGACCGCAAAATCCGTATACTTTCCGTCATATTCTGCCTGTTTATACAGTTTCAGCGCCTTTTCCGGCACATAAGGTGCCAGTGCCGCCGCGCCGCCCTCTGCCCAGAGCGCCCGCAGGGCGCTGGCGCTGGCAAAGGCTGTATGGCTGCTTTCGGTCAGCGCCTGCCCGTGGTCTGCGCCCTGCCGGGGCAGGGCGATGGGCTGCATTTCTACATTCTGTTCTATGATTGCTTTACAATACTCTACGGCAAGATTATTGTTGGGCTTGTCCAGCAGTGCGGCAACGTCTGACCCCGGGCACAGCGCCTGCACCGCCGCCTGCCGGGCGGCGGCAAAGCTGCGTGCCCCGGCGGCAAGCTGCTGTTTCAGCGCGGTGCGGTATGCTTCGCTGCACAGCACCCGGGCAGCTTTTTGCAGTAGGGCGGTGTCCGGGTTCTCTGCCCCAAAGACCAGCGCATCGCACCCGGCAGCAGCCAGAATGCGCACCCCTGCCCGGGCAAAAGCCTCGGCACCGGCGCAGGCGCAGGGCGCGGGCAGGGCAAACACGAGGTCTGCTCCGCAGGCAAGCGCCGCCTGCACCCGCACCGCCTCCGGCAACAGCGGCAGCGCTCCCCGCTGGGTAAGCCCGCAGCTCATGGCAACGGCCACCCGCTGCGCCCCCAGCGCCCGCGCCTGCGCCAGCTGCCATGCGTGGCCGTTGTGGAAGGGGTCGTACTCCGCAATGATGCCTGCAAACTTCATGGAACTGCTCCTTTTCGCCAAAAGATTGTTAAAATTATATCGGATATACAGAAAAATCCTGACGTTTCCGGGATTTGTGGGCAGGATATACAAAAACCTTGTACACAAGTTTTACCGCTTTGCCCGGGTTGCGCCTTGAAAAGCCGTCACGCCTATTATATAATAAACATAGGAATCTGTAAAATTCTGTCCGCAGGTTTTTAGGCTACGGACGGTACAAAAATTTTCAGGAGGCAACACAGATGAAGGTTCTGGTTATTAACTGCGGTTCTTCTTCCCTGAAGTATCAGCTGATCGATATGGACGGCGAAAAGGTGCTGTGCAAAGGCCTGTGCGAGCGCATTGGCATGGAGAGCAGCATGATCACTCACGAGGCCAACGGCACCAAGGCCACCACCCCGGCAATCTTCCCCACCCACACCGAGGCTTTTGCCGAGGTCGTGAAGAAGATGACCACCGGTGCAGGCAAGTGCATCAATGACGTGAGCGAGATCGACGCCATCGGTCACCGCGTCGTGCATGGCGGCGAGAAGTTCAAGAGCAGCTGCCTGATCACCGATGAGGTCATCAACACCCTGCGTGAGCTGAGCCCGCTGGCTCCCCTGCACAACCCCGCTGGTATTCTGGGTATCGAGGCCGCCCGCAAGGTGTTCGGCAACATTCCCATGGTGGCTGTGTTCGACACCGCCTTCCACAGCACCATGCCGCCGAAGGCTTATATGTACGCCATCCCCTACGAGTACTACGAGAAGTACGGCGTGCGCCGCTACGGTTTCCACGGCACCAGCCACAAGTACGTTGCCCACAAGGCAGCCGAGTATCTGGAAGAACCCATTGAGCGCCTGAAGCTGATCACCTGCCATCTGGGCAACGGCTCTTCCATTGCCGCAGTCGATCAGGGCAAGGTCGTGGATACCTCCATGGGCATGACCCCGCTGGCCGGCCTGATGATGGGCACCCGCTGCGGCGACCTGGACCCCTCTGTGGTCAACTACCTGAAGTACACCCTGAACATCACCGGCCACGAGCTGGACGAGATCCTGAACAAGAAGTCCGGCCTGCTGGGCATCTCCGGTGTTTCTAGCGATAAGCGTGACGTGGAAGAGGCTGCCGCGGCCGGCAACAAGCGCGCACAGCTGGCTTCCGATATGCTGAACTACCAGATCAAAAAGACCATCGGCAGCTACATTGCAGCTATGGGCGGCGTGGATGCCATCGTCTTTACCGGCGGCATCGGCGAGCACGATGCCATTGCCCGTGCAAAGATCTGCCACCACATGGATTGGCTGGGCATCCGCATCGACACCGAGAAGAACAAGCACCCTGTTGGCGATGTGTGCGAGATCACCGCTTGGGGCGCAAAGGTGCGCACGCTGGTCATTGCTACCGACGAGGAGCTGATGATCGCCCGCGACACCAAGGAAGTCATCGAGAAGTAAGCTTTTCCCAAAGGGCTTTGCAGGGGCTGCTGCACAGAGTGTGCGGCAGCCCCTTTTTGCTTGTGTGAAAAAGTGGTTCAGAAACACCCGTAGGTGTTTCTGAACCGCAAATCATAAATTATCTGCCGCTGCGTATAACCTGTGCGGCGCGCCGCTTTTCCATCTTCCGGCGGTGATTTTACCCAAATATATGCTGTCGGTTTGTGCTATGTGTACAAATAAAAGGGCGAACGGTTGTTTTTTGGTTGACAAATCTCAAAAATAACGGTACAATAGGAAAGTCCTCAATCCGAGGGCGTTTATCTATTCAAGCCCCTGGTAAGCTTACTGATCAGCGCGATGGTCCCAAAACCAAAGGTATGGTTACAATCCTTCCGTGGGCAAGAACTAACTAAAGAGGAGATACTACTATGTTTGAAGACAAGACTCTGGTCTGCAAGGACTGCGGTAAGGAATTTGTTTGGACTGCCGGTGAGCAGGAGTTCTACGCTTCTCGCGGCTTCGAGAACCAGCCCCAGCGCTGCAAGCCCTGCCGTGACGCCCGCAAGAACGGCGGCGCACGCAGCAACAGCGGCGAGCGTCAGATGTTCGACGCTGTCTGCGCAGCTTGCGGCAAGGCCTGCAAGGTTCCCTTCCAGCCCCGTGAGGACCGTCCGGTCTACTGCTCTGACTGCTTCGCTCGCATGAAGCAGAACTAAGCGCTGATTTTCATTTAAATCGGTAACAAATCCCCCCGCTGCCAGTCGGCAGCGGGGGGATTTTTGCGTTTCTCTTCAGGTATTCTTACGCTGATTTGCGCCCGAGAGCAGCAACACCGCGCGGCATAGCCGCAGCTTGAGCAGCAACAGCTTTACCTGGTCGTTCCGGCTCTGCATGGCGTGCAGTGGGGTGCTGCGCACCGCCGTGCGCACCCGGGGCTTTTGCAGGGTACTGCGCAGCCAAGCAGTCTGCTCGGAAAGGGAAAGCGGGCTGCATCCAAGATTCTTGATTCCCATCATCAGGTCGCGGATCGTGCAGTAGCTCGCCTTTGCGCGGTGCATGGGGCTGTCCTGTAAGCCCCACGCGGCAACGGTGTCCCACACTGCATCGCTGAGATAAAAGTTATCCTCCAGACGCTCCGGGTGGTAGCTGTTGGACAGGCTGCCCCGCCGGGCAGCGGTGTAGTGGTACAGCGGCTTTTCCAGCACCACCAGACAGCCGGGATTTTGACGATAAAAGGCTACAAAGAACAGCCCGTCCTCCCCCAGCTGATGGCAGGAGAAACGCAGCCGATGCTGCTCCAGAAACGCCCGACGGAACAGCTTATTGGTGACCAGATATGAGGACGCCGTCTCGTCGAAATGTTCCTTGAAGGGCGCGCCCCGGTACACGCCGGAGAGGGTGCTGCCGCTGGTCTGCGTGTGCAGCAGCCGGTCATTTTCATCATAGCTGTCCAGATACAGCCCAAACTCCACGCAGTCCGCATCAGCATTCCGGGCGGCATGATACAGCACTTCTGCCGCATCCGGCTCTACCCAGTCATCCGGATCCAGAAAGAAGATATACTCGCCCCGGGCTGCATCCAGACCCGCGTTGCGGGCAGCGGCTACGCCGCCGTTGGGCTGGTCGATGAAGCGAAAGCGCGCATCCTCGGCAACAGCCTGTGCACACAGCGCGGCGCTGCCGTCCTTGGAGCCATCGTTGATGAGGATGGCCTCGAAGTCGGTCAAAGTCTGCGCCCGCAGTGAGCGCAGCGCCCGGGGCAGCAGGCGCTCCATATTATAAACAGGCACTATAAACGAGATACAGGGCATTGTTTTCACTCCTTGCCGTCACACTTCCTTCATCAGAATATGGATGCGGTCCCGCATCTCCTGCCGACTGTCCGGCATCCACACCTTGGGTTCCGGGGGCTTTTTGCGCTCCATGGCGTAGGCAAGCGTCACCAGACGCAGCGCCATCGTGCTCCAGAAATAAAAGGCGGTATTATCGGTCAGGTAGGTCACCGTCATATAGCCTAGCTCGGACAGATACAGCAACGTGGTCTCTTGGTCTGCATAGCGCTGCCAGAACAGCGGAGTCAGAACATACTGGATGCTGGACCAGAGCAGAAAACCCGGAAAGCCTACCTCTACAAAGACCTTCAGGATGTCGTTGTGGAAGGGGTAAGGCTGGTTGATGAGCCCGTCATTATACCACTGGGCGATGATGGTGTCCACATATTCAAAACCGCGGCCGATATAGGTGATAGAAAATTCATAGTAGGGATTCGCCATGCTCCACAGATAGTCCCGTCCCATCATGTCAATGCCAAAACTGTTCAGCAACCTTGAAATAACACCGTAGCGCACACAGTAGAGGAATGCCAGAAAAAACAGGATACAGCAGACGCCCACTGCCGGGTAAAACCAGCCGGGGACTTTGCGCTTGCGGAGAAGCAGAGCGATCAGGACGAACAGAACCACCGCCGGGATGGCGATGCGCTTCATGCCGACCAGAAAAAACCAGCAGCAGAGCAGCAGATACAGCCAGCGCTTGCGCTTTTCCTGCCGGGTAGTACGAGGAGCAAAAACGGCGTAGTACAAGATCATCTGCCCGAACACAAAGGTCAGGTCGTGAATCTCCAGCTGCAGCGCATAGCCATCCGCATCACCGAAGGTGATCAAACAGGTAACGAGAGACTGGATGCTGGCTGCAAAACCGTAGCCAGGAATGCTCAGCAGCATGATGGCCGTGTTGGCAATGCAGATGCTGATGGTAAACAGCTCGATGGCTTTTTCCCGGAACAGATAGACCAGCGCCACGGCAGTGAGGATGGCAATACTCTGGAACACGATCTTGGAGCAGCTTCGGATCATGGAAGACACTGCGGCAAAGCTTTCGATCCAGATGACCATCGACCAGAAAAACAGCGCCGCCATCAGGGACATATAAAGCAGGGTAGGCTTCCATAACTCCCGGAGACGCTTTTCGTCCGGGTAAAACAGGGTGTACAGCATTGCCAGCCCGATCACCCCCAGAGAGATGGCTTTGGGAAGGCCGCCCACTGCGCTGTTGATTGGTTTCCACTCTCCCAGCCCGGCACCGGCCAAAAAGACCACGCAACCGATGGTCAGCAGTTTTTGCCACAGCGGGCTGTCCTTATAAAACAAAGAGGCCGGAGTTTTCCGGCTGTAATCCTTTTTGGTCAGGATCTGATCCAATGTGCGCATGAAAAGGGCTCTCCTTTTATTGTGGGTGTTCCCGCAGCCGCCGGGGGGTTACGCCTGCCCTCCCAGTTGCAGGTACTGCTGCTGCAAGCGGGCGGCGGCGATGTTGATATCGTAGCCCGCCTGCCGGATCAGTTCTGCACCGGCAGAGCGGTCACAGGGCTGGTGGAGCATCCGCTGCAAGCCTGCTGCCCAGTCTGCATTGCTGGCGGAAAGCGGGATCTGGATGGCATGGGAAGAAAGCAGCACCTCCGCCGGCACTGCGTCCGAAAATACGCACCCCAGCCCAGCGGCTTGCGCCTCGATCCCCACCACCGGCAGACCCTCAAAGCGGGAGGGCATGACGAAGAGATCCATCATCTGGTACCAGTCGGCCACATTGTTTTGCAACCCGGCAAACAGGATATGATCTGTGATGCCCAGTGTCTGCGCCTGTGCGCGGACAGCCTGCTCCAGCCTGCCGGTACCAATGAGCACCAGCATCGCCCGGGGCTCCAGCTGCAAAAAGGCGGCAAAGATCTCCAATAGACGCTCGTGGTTCTTGCGGACATCAAAGCGGCCTACATGACCCAGCACCACCCGGTCCTCCAGCCCGTAGCGCGCCCGCATTTCGGCGCGGACGGCGGGGGAGAAGCGGAAGGTCTCCGGCTCGATGGCGTTGGGAATGATCTGTCCCCGGCGCTCCCAGTCCGCTTTGCCAAAGTAGTAGATGCCCGCATCCCGGCCGCAGGCCCACAGGTGGGTGGCGGCGCCGGGCAGCAGCTGCTTACAGAACATCTTCAGCGGCCACTTGTAGTCCCGGACGATCCAGATATTATGGGCGTGGGCAATGCGCACTTGCAGCCCGGCCTTCTTCGCACCCTTCAGGGCATAAAGCCCCATCGCCTCGTTGTGGGCGTGCAGGATGCGGATGCGGGGGTCTGCGGCCACGGTCTGCTGCACAAAGCGCAGATACGCCGGGTAGTGCAGCGGGTTTAATCCCGGACTCTGGTAGATATGCCCGCCCAGACGGCGGATCTCGTCGTCGTAATCGCCGGGCTTTTGCTTGTTGACGATAAAATCAAACTGGACCTTTTCGCGGTCGATATGCCGGTAGTAGTTCATCAGCATGGTCTCGATCCCGCCGCGGTCCATATTGCTGACCGAATGCAGCACTCGTATCATGGGTACTCCTTATATTATAACAACTGAAATCTTCTGCCGTAGCGGCACCACAGCCCAAAGTCCTGCTGCCGCAGCGCCCGGGCACCCCAGCGGGCGCGGCGGGGCAGTGCGCCCTCTTGCGGCAGTGCCTTTGCGTACAAAGCACAGCACAGCCGGAAAACAGCCTGCTGCGTTTCCGGCGGCAGGCCGGATACGGTGGCATAGCAGAAAGCCGAAAGCTGCAGCGTCAGGGTGCAGCGGTACAGCGCATCGTGGGGCAGGCCCAGCGCAGCATCCTGCACTGCCAGCTGCTCCATGATCCAGTAGCTCTGCACGGCGGCAGGGCGGTGCTGACTTGTGGCGGTAAGCCCCTTGGGGTTTTTGCGCCACAGATAGACCATCTCCGGCACAGAGGCCACAGTCTTTGCCTGCCGGAATACCAGAAAATGGATGATGGCATCCTCAAAGCAGGTATAGTAAGCCGGAAAGCGCACCTGTGCAAACAGCTCCCGCCGGTACACCTTGCCCCATGGCATCCCGGGCAGCTCGAACCGCTCTGGCGCAGCGGCACCGGTGTAGACTGCCGCCGGGTAGCGCTGCACCGGGCCGTGGGTGTCGTCGGTGTACAGGTACTGCCAGCCGCCCTGCACCACATCGGCGTCAAGGCGCTGTGCGGCCTCCAGCAGGGTGCGGATGGCACCGGGCAATAACAGATCGTCGCTGTCCACGAACATCAGCCAGCGGCCCACGGCGTGGCGCAGTCCCTCGTTGCGGGCGGCGGCGGCGCTGCGGGGCGCACTGCAATTGCACAGCAACACCCCGGGCAGTGCCCGGTAGCGTTCCAGCACGGCGGCTGTGCCGTCGGTGGAATCGCTGTCCACCACGATCAGCTGCACGGTGCAGCTGGTCTCCTGCTGCAAAATGCTGTCCAGACAGGGGCCGATGGTAGCTTCGCCGTTGTACACCGGCACAATGACCGAAAGGGTCACCGCCGGGTCCTGCGGCGGCAGTAGCGGGCAGGTCTCTTCTGCTGCAGGTTTCGGGCACAGGGCTGCCAGCGCGGCGCGGTCGGCCTGTGTGCTGTCCGGCAGCGGGGCACCGCCCCGGTGCAGCAGATGGTACAGCCCAAGGTCTGCATGGCCGCAGGCTGCGCCGCACACGGCGGCAGCGCCCGCCAGCAGACGGCTGCGGGTGCGGCAGTGGATCAGCTGGTAAGCGCGTCGGTTCTGGATTATGCTTCACCACGCTCCGTTCCGGCAAGGACAGCGCCGCCCTCCTCTGCGATCAGGGACATCTTTTTCTGTGCGCAGCGCACAAGGTCGCGCACATGGTAGAGCTCCTCCTCCGAGGTGGTGGCCCATGCGGCGGTGAACAGGATGGGGTACTCCGGGTTGAGCTTATTGTACTCGTCCACCTGACTTTGCAGAATGCGGATCATGACCTCTGCCTTCCGGGTGCTGCATTCATCAAAGAAGGCAAGGAACTTGCCCGCGCCGTTGTAGCCCACCGTGCCGTCGGTATCGCCCATCAGCTGCAAAAGACCGGAAAAATCCTTCAGGATGCCGTCACCCACATGGTAGCCGAAGCGGCGGCTCATCTCGGTCAGGTTGTCCAGCTGCAAAGCAAAGCAGGTATAGTCCTCCGGCAGGATGCGGTCGGCCATGCCGGTAATATACACGTTGAGCTTTTCGCGGTTGGGCATACCGGTCTTTTTGTCCACATACAGCAGATAATCCACCGCATCCGAGATGCGGCCCAGCAGAATTGCACCGCAGCAGCCGATGACAAAGAACAGCACCAGCGCCAGCATCAGATACAGCTTGACATTGATGGCGGCAGCCACCTGCACCGAGCTGATCATCTTCAGATAATCCGCGCTGATGTACAGGTTCAGCTCCTTGCTGCTGGTATTGATGATCTCGTAGTAGCTTTTCAGCTGCGCCTCGTAGTCGTTGATCATGCTTTCCATCTTGGCGTGCTGCTCGCCTGTACCGCCAAAATCCACGTTGCGGAAGCTTTGCAGGATCTCCTCCTGAAACTGCCGGTCGATCTGGCTGGATGCGACCTGCTGTTCCAGCGATACCAGTTTCAGCACCAGACCGTCGTAGGTGGTCTGTGCCTTATCGCCAGCACCTTCCAGCTCGATGTTATTCAGGATATAGTCCGAGGACACCACCTCGCCCCGGTCAGTAAAGTAGTTTTGCAGCAGATCGGCGTTCTTGTACACATACTGGTCGGTCAGGCTCCACAGACTGTCCCGCTGCTCGGTGGTGATCTGTTCGTTCTGCTTTGCAGTTTCGATGGTGTTGGCCAGATACTCCTGCAGCACCGTGCCGTCCCGCACCTGCGGGCCGTTGAGCACATAGGCGTACAGCGCCGGGATGGTGTATTTTTTGAAGTCGGAATAGATATCGCACAGGTCTGCATAGGTGTAGCCGGTGCGGGAGGAGCGAAAATTCGGGTAGTGCTCCCGCTTGCTCAGCAGATAGTCCTGCATCTCGTTGGTATCGTTTTCCAGAATGCGGATGCACTCGTAGTAATCGTAGCCGTTGTCCAGCAGACCGGACGAGGGGTTGAGCGAGAGTTTCTGCTCCACATATTTTTCCGTATAATAGGTGCAGTAGCTCTGGATGATGGCATCCAGCATATTGCGGGCATAACCCGCGCCCTGCTCTCCATCCACCACAAGGCTCACCTTGTAGGTATCCGGGAAATAGGTCACCTCTTCGCCCTTTTGCAGCAGGGCGTCGTTGATGGTCTGCTGATCTTCCGAGATCACCGGGGTCACCGAGATGTTGGAACGGATGGTGCTCAGCCGCCCGGAAGCACCCAGTGCATCCATGGCCTGCGAGATGACGGTGGAGGAGTAGATCTCGTTGACGTCCAGCTCGCTGCCGTCCGGGGTGTAGCCGTCCGAGATGCCGTCGTTGGTATAGCGGATAATGACCGATGCAGTGTACTTCTGCCGACCGTCCGCATACAGGTAGATGGCGGCCGCACCTGCCAGCGACACCAGAAAGATCAGCAGGCTGAAACGCTTCAGATAGCGCAGGATCTCAAACTTTTTCATCTGCGGTGCCTTGCCTTTCTGCGTTTACGTTCGTGGAGCAGCCATGCGCTGCCCAGCATCACGGCAACGGACTCCATCAGGGTCTTTTTCAGGCTCAGGCGCTGCAGGAAGGAGGCCGAGCCGTAGGTAAAGGTGATATAGTTCTGGGATTTGTACTTGATATACGCCTTGTCCAGTACAAACAGCTGCTCCGAGATCTCGTTGATGGCGGTCTCCAGCTTGTTCACCATGGCCTGCGCCTCGGCCAGACGCGGCTGGCCGGCATCCAGCTCCCGGATCTTCTGGATCACATAATTCGTGCTCACGATCTCGGACTGGTAATCGGTGGCATCGGCCAGAGAAGCGTCTGCCGCCCGCGCCAGCGCATCCATGGCGGTCTTGGTGCGGGACATATAGTACTCGCTCGCTTCATCCACGGTGGGGATCATCATGATGGAGGTCATGGATTTTTCGTAGATGGAAACGCCCTTTTTGTCGGCGTCATAGTAGGCCTGCTGGGTGCGCATGTCAATATCGTCGATCTTGTTCTTGTATTCCAGAATGCTGGTCAGCATGGCCGGGTCGCGGGCAACGCCGCCCTCAATGACAAAGGCCATGGCGTTGGGCAGGTCGTAATCCACCAGATTGTTGATCATTTTGCCCAGTGTGGTAAAGTTGTTGGTGGAAGGGTCGGGATTTGCCTCGTCCGTAAAGCTTTTGTTTTCCCCCAGACGGGCGTTCAGATAGCGGTTCAGCGCAGCGGCGCGCACCTCCAGCTCGTTCAGTCGCAGGTAAGGCTCGCACGCGGTGGTCACTTCCAGCTTTTCCTTGAGGATGCTCTGGTTATCGCAGTAGTTGCTCAGAAAGATCTCCCGGTAGGATTCGCACACGCTCTGCAAAAGATCTGTGGGTTTACGGTTGCCCAGGTTCAGCTTGCGGGTGTTGATGGAGAGATAGTAGTTGGTGCTGATATACTCGCTGCCGTTGGCGCTGCCGGTGCCGTCCGGGCTCAAATAAAGGCACTGGGCCAGCTGGGAGGCAGTCAGGCTGTCCTGCAGGCCCACCCGCCGGATGGCGCGCTCCATCACCTCGTCCGAAACGATCTCGTAGGCGTTGAAGCGGGTCTTGTTGGGGTTCAAGCCCAGCGCCGCCTCGGAGTAATTGAAGGAGATGCTGGCAGTGGCGCTGTCCGCACTTTTGAAATAGTGGATCAGCCCGAACAGACAGCACAAGGTCAGCAGGCAGAGAAACAGGCGGTATTTATTTGTCCAGATATGACGCAGCGCCTGTTTGATTTTTTCTTTGATGTCATCCATGGCATTCTACCCTTTTGCAGCGGCCTGCACGCGCAGCGCAGGCTGCTTAGTCGATGTCAATGACCGAAAGCTCCGGCACATTGTTGATGCGGGGCGCCCGGCTGGAATCGCCCAGTCCCCGGCTTACAATGAGGGTGGCGTTGTTGGCAAGTGTATAACTGCCCCCGGCATAGTCGGGCAGAAAGCCCTCCTCGGCGGTATAAAGCGGACCGATCTTCGGCAGACGCACGATGCCGCCGTGGGTGTGCCCGGCCAGTCCCAGCTCAAAGGAATAATTTTCCAGATGCTCGGGAAAGTAGGTGGGAACGTGTGCCAGACAGATGCGCAGGTCGTAGTCTGTCTGCGGCTCCACGCTGTCCATAAAGGTGCTGGCACCGTAGTTAGAAAAATCCGCCGGGCTGCCCTCCACGCCCAGAATGCTGATAACATTGTCGTGGATGGTATAGCGCGCCTCCTGATTGCGCAGGACGGTCACCCCGGCGGCGGTGAACTTTTCCACCAGTTCCCGGTCGTTGTCCAGAAAATACAGCTCGTCCTCGTGGTTGCCCAGCACTCCGCATACCGGGGCAATCTCGCTCAGCTGACGGAACAGGGAAAGCATATTATCATAGTCGGTGCCTTCGCCGTAGGTCACAAAGTCGCCGCCCAGCAGGATCAGATCCGGGGCAAGGCTGCGGACATCCTGCACCAGCTCACAGTTATCTGCTCCGTACTCCCGCAGATGCAGGTCGGTCAGAAAAACGACCCGGCAGCTCTGGGTCAGCTTGCGGGAATGGATCTGATAGAACTCTGCCGTATAGTGGGTGCGGTTATAGCAGATATTCTGCCACAGCGCCCCGCCCAGCAGAGCGAGCAGAGCAATAAAGATCAGCAGCGTCAGCAGCACCTGCTTCCAGAGGGGCGTTGCCCTCTGTGCGCCGCCACTGTGTGTATGTCTGCTGTTTTGCGCTGCGCCTTTTCCGTGTTTTGCTTTGATAAAGGCCACATCCTTTCTGCCGGGGAACGTTGCATAGAGAAGGGCGCAGCACAAGGCCGCAGCCCATCTTTCCAAAAACGGATACAAAAACTGATATATAAATAAATTATAACATATTTAGTAGGAAAAGCAAAGAGCGCATCTCTGCCATGGGCGGATTTCACATTTGGGAGTTCCCATCAAAAAAGGGATGCCGCGCACGCAGCATCCCTTTTGCATATTTGCAGATCAATCGTCATCGCTGTCCAGCTTGAGCACGGCGGTAAAGGCCTCGCTGGGCAGGGAAACGCTGCCCAGCTGACGCATCTTCTTTTTGCCTTCCTTCTGCTTTTCCAGCAGCTTCTTTTTACGGGAGATATCGCCGCCGTAGCACTTGGCCAGCACATCCTTGCGCATGGCCTTGACCGTCTCGCGGGCAATGATCTTGCCGCCGATGGCTGCCTGCACCGGGATCTCAAACAGGTTGCGCGGGATGTTGTCCCGCAGCTTTTCGCAGATGCGGCGTCCCTTGGCGTAGGCGTTGTCCCGGAACACGATCATGGACAAGGCGTCCACGGGGTCGCCGTTGAGCAAAAAGTCCAGCTTGACCAGATCACTCTCGCGGTACTCCTTGAACTCATAGTCGTAGCTGGCGTAGCCCCGGCTGCGGCTCTTGATGGCATCAAAGAAGTCGTACACGATCTCGCCCAGCGGCAAAGCATAGTGCAGGTCCACCCGCACATCGTCCAGATACTTCATATCGATCAGCACGCCGCGCTTGCTCTGGCACAGATCCATCAGGCCGCCCACATAGTCGTTGGGAGTGTACAGGTGCACATCCACAAAGGGCTCTTCCTGTTTGACGATATTGCTGGGGTCCGGGTAGCTGGAGGGGTTGTCGATCATCTCCACAGTGCCGTCGGTCAAGGTCAGGCGGTAGCGCACGCTGGGGGTGGTGGTAATGATATCCAGATCGAACTCCCGCTCCAATCGCTCGGTGATGATCTCCATGTGCAGCAGACCCAAAAAGCCGCAGCGGAAGCCGAAGCCCAGCGCAGCACTGGTCTCCAGCTCAAAGGTCAGGGAGGCGTCGTTCAGCTGCAATTTTTCCAGCGCGTCCTTCAGGTCGGGGTACTTGGCACCATCGGCGGGGTAGATGCCGCAGAACACCATGGGCTTGACCTGGCGGTAGCCGGGCAGGGCCTCGGAGGTGGGGCGGCCTGCCAGTGTGACGGTATCGCCCACGCGGGTGTCCTGCACCGTCTTGATGCTGGCGGTCAGGTAGCCTACCTCACCGGCCTGCAGCTGGGCGCAGGGGGTCAGGGAGGTGGCACCCATGTGACCCACCTCCACCAGCGTGAACTCTGCGCCGGTGGCCATCATACGGATGGTGTCGCCGGGCTTCACCGAGCCCTCGAACACGCGGATGTAGACGATGACGCCCTTGTAGCTGTCGTAGATGCTGTCGAAGATCAGCGCCTTTAAGGGGGCGTCCGGGTCACCGGTGGGGGCGGGGATATCGCTGACCACACGCTCCAGCACCTGATCGACGTTCAGGCCGGTCTTGGCGGAAACGCGGGGCGCGTCCATGCAGGGCAGGCCGATCACGTCCTCCACCTCCTGCGCCACCTCGTCCGGGTGGGCGCTGGGCAGATCGATCTTGTTCAGGATGGGCACCAGTTCCAGATCGTGCTCCAGTGCCATATAGGTGTTTGCCAGCGTCTGCGCCTCCACGCCCTGCGTGGCGTCCACCACCAGAATGGCGCCCTCGCAGGCGGCCAGACTGCGGCTGACCTCGTAGGCAAAGTCCACATGACCCGGGGTGTCGATCAGGTTGAACTCGTAGGTCTTGCCGTCCTTTGCAGTATAGTTCATGGTCACGGCACGCGCCTTGATGGTAATGCCGCGCTCGCGCTCGATATCCATGTTGTCCAAGATCTGGTCCTCCATGGTGCGCTCGTCCACGCTCTTGGTCAGTTCCAGAATGCGGTCGGACAGGGTGGATTTGCCGTGGTCGATATGTGCAATGATGCAGAAGTTGCGGATGTTGTCTCTTGCCATGTAGTTCCTCCGGGCAGCTTTATGCTTCTAAGATCCAGTCCTCCACAGCCACGATCTGTCCGTGGTCGCGGTAGACGCGGGGCACGCGGCGGGAAACGCCGCACAGCACTTCATAGGGGATGGTGTCGGTCTTGCGGGCAATGGTCTCTGCGGTGTCGCTCACGGTGCCGCCCCACAGGATAGCTTCATCGTCCTCGCGCACTTCCGGCACATCGGTCACGTCCACCATCATCTGATCCATGCACACCCGCCCCAGTACCGGGCAGGCCTTGCCGTGGATCTCCACCACGCCCTTGCCGCAGCTCAAAAGCCGGGGGTAGCCGTCGGCATAGCCGGTGCAAAGGGTGGCTACCTTGGTGGGCTTTTCGGCGGTAAAGCGGCGGCCATAGCTGGCGCACTGGCCGGGCTGCATCTCCTTGATCATGCTCACCACGGTCTTGAGGGTCATTACCGGCTTAAAGCGTCCAAAGCGCACCTCGTCGCTGGGGTCGTAGCCGTACAGGATGATGCCGGGGCGCGCCATGCAGCGCTCCCGGGGCAAGCCCTCCGGCCAGTCCGGGTGCAGCATGACCCCGGCAGAGTTGTCACAGTGCACAAGGGCAGGCTCCCGCCCGGCGGCCTTCAGTGCGTGGAAGGCTTTCACGAACAGTGCGTGCTGCTCGGCGGTGTAGGCCACATTCTCCGGGGCGGTATCATCGGCCACGGAAAAATGCTGGAACAGGCCGGTCATTTCCAGCCCGGGTAGCGCACAAGCCTCCAGCATCTCCCGGATGGCGGCGTCAAAATCGGTGCGCAGGGCAAAGCCGATGCGCCCCATACCGGTGTCGGCCTTGAGGTGGATGTGCACCCTGCCCCCTGCCGCCACGGCGGCTTCGCTCAGGGCGCGTGCCTGCGCAAGGGAGTAGCAGGCCACAGTAATGTCGTTCTGGATCAGGGCGGCGGCGTAGGCGGGCTGCACATGCCCCAGAATGAGGATGGGCAAAGTCTGCCCTGCCTTGCGCAGCTGCACGGCCTCGGTCAGGCAGCTGACCGCCAGCCATGCGGCGCCCTCCTCGGCAAACACCCGGGCGCACTGTACCGCGCCGTGGCCGTAGCTGTCGGCCTTGACCACTGCGCACAGGGGCAGCGCCCCTGCCCGGGCTTTTACCTCCCGGAAATTATACCGAAGGGCCTCGAGGTCGATCTCGGCCCAGACGTGTTTTTCAAACGGTTGTTTCTGCATGATCTGTTTCCTTTTTTGGTACGATAAAGCTGCCCCGGCCCGTGTGGACGGGACGCCAGCCGTCAATGCCGCTCTCCTGCAAGGCATGGAGAGTCTTTTGGCGGAAGGCGTGGTCGGTGCGGCAGCGCTCCTGCACAAATTCTTTGGTCTGTTCCCGCACGGTAACGCCGTCGGCGGGGCAGCGGCTTTTCACGATGGGCAAGTCCGCCTCCCGCACGGCGCACTGCACCTCGTACTCGGTTGCCAGCAGCATGGGGCGGATGAGGGTGAGATCCCGCTGTGAGAGGTAGGTCACCGGCGAGAAGCAGCCGATGCGTCCCTCCCGCCAGAGGTTCATATAAAAGGTCTCCACGGCATCGTCCAGATGATGCCCCAGCGCCACTTTGTTGCAGCCCAGCTCCTGCGCGGCGGTGTGCAGCGCACCCCGCCGCAGCTTGGCACACAGGGCGCAGGGGTTCTTTTCCTTGCGGTACTCGAACACCACAGGGCCGATCTCGGTGCGGCGCACCTCGTAGGGGATGCCGTGCTGCCGGAACAGCTCTGCCAGCGCGGAGTAGTCCATGGGCTGATGGTCGAACTGCGGGTCCAGCGTGACCGCCACCACCCCGTAATCGAAGCCGATGTACTTGCGCAGCATGGAAAGACCGATGGTCAGCGCCACGCTGTCCTTGCCGCCGGAAACGCCCACCATCACCCGGTCGCCGGGGGCGATCATTTCATAGTCCTGTACGGCCTTGCGCATTAAACCGCAGAGCCGCTGCATTGCACGAAGATCACTCATGACAGGCTCACGCTTTCTACCAGATTGACCACATCGCTGATGGACGCCAGCTTTGTCAGCGCCGAGACATAGACCACATCGCCGCTGTCATAGGTGATGGTGGCCAGCACGGCGTAGTAGGTGCGGATATCACAGCGTACCGCTTCCACCGCTGCGCCCTCCACGGTCAGGTTGACCTTGCGGGGCTTGATGACGCCGTAGGCCTGCTTGAGGTCGGCTTCTGAATCCTCGATAAAATTTTCGTAGCTGTCGGCGGTGCCCCGCTGTAACAAAACGGCCTGATAGTCCTCGCTGTCTGCCGTGTCGGCGGTGGCAAGCTCCAGCACGGTGCCGAGGGTTGCGTCCTCGGTCATGCGGCACACGCTCCACACGCTGCTGTCGTAGTAGACAGAGACGCCATTCGTGCCGGTATAGTGGGTGTCAGGTGTCGCGGGGGTCTGCCGGTTCACCAGCAGGGTGAGCACCATGTAGGCTGCGATGCCCAGACAGATGAAAATGGCCATCGCCGTCAGCAGCTTGGAGCTGCGACGCTGCGCCGAAGAAGTGCGGTCGATCTCATTTGGCATGGATGTATTCTCCTTGTGTTGGCAAGGGCGGCGGTGCACCGCCCATATCCTTTATAGTATACCACAACCGCAGCGGGATTTGTAGCGGGCAAATGGCAAAAATATGCCGGTGCGGGCAAAAAACTTTTACAAAAATCGGAATTTAGAAATCGGGAGGATTTGAGAGAAAACAAGCGATTTTGAGAGGTTCAAAAATTTCCACCGAAAAAATCCAAAAATCATGTTGACAGGCGCGTTTTTGTGTTGTATACTGACACTCGCGCCCCAAAAGGGTGCCTGAAACGTACAAAAAGCTTATCAGGAGGAAATAGATATGAGCACTACTCTCGTAAAGCCCGCTGAAGTCGAGCGTAAGTGGTACCTGCTCGACGCTACCGGCAAGAGCCTGGGCCACGTCGCTGCTGAGGCCGCTGTTCTGCTGCGCGGCAAGCAGAAGGTCGATTACACCCCCAACGTTGACTGCGGCGATTTCGTGGTTGTCATCAACTGCGACAAGGCTGTTCTGACCGGCAAGAAGGCCGAGCAGAAGTTCCACATCACCCACAGCAAGTACATCGGCGGCCTGAAGAAGGTCCAGTACAGCAAGCTGATGGCTGAGAACAGCGATCTGGCTATGACCTACGCTATCAAGGGCATGATCCCTTCCAACACCATCGGTGATAAGGCTCTGACCCGCCTGCACTGCTACCAGGGTGCCGAGCACGCTCACGCTGCTCAGAAGCCCGAGAAGATCGAGTTCTAAGAAGGAGGCAATCGAATATGTACGAAACCAAACCTTATTTCTACGGCACTGGTCGTCGTAAGGATTCCGTTGCCCGCGTTCGCGTTTACACCGGCACCGGTAAGATCACCATCAACGATCGTGATATCGACAACTACTTCGGTCTGGAGACCCTGAAGCTGATCGTCCGTTCTCCGCTGGTCCTGCTGGGCCTGGAGGGCAAGTACGACGTCGTCGTCCGCGTTTCCGGCGGCGGTGTTTCCGGTCAGGCTGGCGCTATCCGTCACGGCCTGAGCCGCGCCCTGCTGCAGCAGAGCGACGAGAACCGTCCTGTGCTGAAGAAGGCTGGCTTCCTGACCCGCGATCCTCGTATGAAGGAGCGTAAGAAGTACGGTCTGAAGGCTGCACGTCGTGCTCCCCAGTTCTCCAAGCGCTGATTATATTTCAGGTGCAACTTTACGGCTCTGCTTCGGCAGAGCCGTTTTTTGCTGCCCCTTTCCCGGAGAACAGGGGAGCACGACTGCGCATCTCCGACGGTTGCCCCGCAAGGGGCGAGCCGGAGGCGCTTATTGATCTTTGCTCAAGCATCGCGTGCAGGGCGCAGCCCTGCCAGCGATGCTCCCCAGTTCTCCAAGCGCTGATTATATTTCAGTATGCACTTTTACGGCTCTGCTTCGGCAGAGCCGTTTTTTGTTGCCTGCTTTTCCGGAGAACAGGGGAGCACGACTGCGCATCTCCGGCGGTTGCCCCGCAAGGGGCGAGCCGGAGGCGCTTTTAAATCCTTGCTCAAGCATCGCGTGCTAAAACAAAAAGCATGGGTTTGCGTCTATTCTGCAAACTTTTTATGAACCCTATTGACAAAGCAGGTGAATAGGAGTATATTTTTAGCAGTCGAGCAGATAGAGTGCTAAAAGTAAAACAAACTGCTCCGCGGGAGGCGTGCAAGACCATGAAGAAGAACATCGATACAATTCAATCACGGCTCTGCCGCCGCCGGGCGCGGAGCTGTTAGCAAAGAACTTATCCGTCCGCTAAAATAAACCTTCCGGTATGAATGGAGGCTTGACTTTATGAATACCAATCAATATACCCAAAAGACCCTTGAGGCTTTGCAGGCAGCCCAGCAGCTGGCTGTGGAGTATCAGCACAATGCGCTGGAGCCCGCCCACCTGCTGCACGCACTGGCTGCACAGGAAAACGGCCTGATCCCTCAGCTGCTGCAAAAGCTGAATGTTGACCCCGGCAGCTTTGCCGCCGCCGTGGCAGAAAAGCTGTCCGCACTGCCCCGGGTGTCCGGCTCCGGCCGTGACCCCGATAAGGTCTATATCTCGCAGGCCACCGATAAGGTGCTCAGCGCCGCCGCCCGCGAAGCCAAGGCCATGAAGGATGACTTCATCAGCGTGGAGCATCTGTTCCTTGGCCTGCTGGACGAGCAGGACCAGACCACCAGTGAGCTGTTCCGCGCCTTCAACCTGAAAAAGGACGCCTTTTTGCAGCAGCTTACCGCCGTGCGCGGCAACCAGCGGGTGACCACCGATAACCCGGAGGACACCTACAACGCGCTGCAGAAGTACGGTCAGGATCTGGTGGAACTTGCCCGCAAGCAGAAGCTGGACCCCGTCATTGGTCGAGATCAGGAGATCCGCAATGTGATCCGTATCCTGTCCCGTAAGACCAAAAACAACCCCTGCCTGATCGGTGAGCCCGGTGTTGGTAAAACCGCCATCGCCGAGGGTCTGGCGCAGCGCATCGTGCGCGGCGATGTGCCCGAAAACCTGAAGAACCGCACCGTGTTCAGCTTGGACATGGGTGCTCTGGTGGCCGGTGCAAAGTACCGCGGCGAGTTCGAGGAACGCTTAAAGAGCGTGCTGAACGAGGTGAAGAAGAGCGAGGGCAAGATCATCCTCTTCATCGATGAGCTGCACACCATCGTGGGTGCCGGTAAGACCGACGGCGCTATGGACGCAGGCAATCTGCTCAAGCCCATGCTGGCCCGGGGCGAGCTGCACTGCATCGGCGCGACCACGCTGGACGAGTACCGTCAGTATATCGAAAAAGACCCCGCACTGGAGCGCCGGTTCCAACCGGTGCAGGTGGATGAGCCCACTGTGGAGGATACCATCTCCATCCTGCGCGGCCTGAAGGAACGGTACGAGGTGTTCCACGGCGTAAAGATCAACGATAGCGCCCTGATCGCCGCTGCCACCCTTTCCGACCGCTATATCACCGACCGCTTCCTGCCGGATAAGGCCATCGACCTTGTGGATGAAGCCTGCGCCATGATCAAGACTGAGATGGACAGTATGCCCAGCGAGATGGACGATCTGGCACACCGCATCACCCAGCTGCAGATCGAGCAGGTGAGCCTGAAAAAGGAGACCGATGCTCTGAGCCAAAGCCGTTTGAAGGATCTGGAAAAGGAACTTGCCGAATTGCAGGATAAGTTCCGCAGCATGAAGGCAAAGTGGGAGAACGAGAAGAACGCCATTGGCAAGGTGCAGAGCCTGCGTGAGCAGATCGAGCAGACCAATGCCGCCATCGAGAAAGCCCAGCGCGAGTACGACCTGAACAAGGCCGCCGAGCTGAAGTACGGCAAGCTGCCCCAGCTGCAAAAACAGCTGGCTGAAGAGGAAAAGGTGGCTGCCGCCAAGAAGGAGGACAGCCTGTTGCGTGACCGCGTGACCGACGAGGAGATCGCCCGCATCGTGGCACGCTGGACCGGCATCCCGGTAGAGAAGCTGGTGGAGGGCGAACGCGAGAAGCTGCTGCATCTGGACGATGTGCTGCACCAGCGGGTCATCGGTCAGGACGAGGCTGTGACCAAGGTGAGCGAAGCCATTCTGCGCAGCCGCGCCGGTATCGCCAACCCCAACCGCCCCATCGGCAGCTTCCTCTTCCTTGGCCCCACCGGCGTGGGCAAGACCGAGCTGGCTAAGGCACTGGCACAGGCACTGTTTGACGACGAGCGCAACATGGTGCGTATCGATATGACCGAATATATGGAGAAGTTCAGCGTCAGCCGTTTGATCGGCGCGCCTCCGGGATATGTCGGTTATGAAGAGGGCGGCCAGCTGACCGAGGCTGTGCGCCGCAAGCCTTACAGTGTGGTACTGTTCGATGAGGTGGAAAAAGCTCACCCCGACGTGTTCAACATCCTGCTGCAGGTGCTGGACGATGGCCGCATCACGGATAGTCAGGGCCGTACCGTGGACTTCAAGAACACGGTCATCATCCTGACCTCCAACCTTGGCAGCGATATCATCCTGAACGATCTGGAGCAGCGCCGTGCGCAGGGCTCCAACGAGCTGAGCGAGGATGCAAAGCACCAGATCGACCTGTTGCTCAAGAGCAAGTTCCGTCCCGAATTTTTGAACCGTCTGGACGAAATCGTCTACTACAAGAGCCTGACCAAGGACGAAATGCGCAAGATCGTGGATCTGCAATTGCAGGATCTGCGCAACCGTATGGAGGAGGGCAAGCACCTGAAGCTGGAGGTCACCACCGCCGCCAAGGACTTCATCATTGATTCTGCCTACGACAGCGTCTATGGTGCACGTCCCATCAAGCGCTTCATCCAGAGCCGCGTGGAGACCCTGATCGCCAAGGCCATCATCAAGGGCGGTTATGCCGAGGGCAACACCCTGACGGTGGATTATGACGGCAGCGCATTGGTTCTGCGTTAAAATTTACCGGTTTTGTACATGGAGTACAGCCCAAACGCTTGCACCCGTGTGCAGAATATGTTATTATAGAAAATAACATTGATGTGCTTTTCATCGTGGAAATGGCAACGATGGAAAGCACATTTTTGTATACGGAAAAGCCCGCTTGGCACGGTTGAAGCACAATAAAAATACAACGGGCAAATAAAACTAAATTTAAAACAGAAAGTTGAGTGTGATTCCCCTTTTTATGGACGATGGCAGTATGACGCTCTGGGTAGCGCTGGTAGTATTGGTGGTATTCTCCGCCTTTTTCTCCGCATCCGAGACCGCATTTTCTTCCCTGAATCAGATCCGCCTGAAAAGCCGCGCCGAGGACGGCGATTCCTCTGCCGCCCGGGTGCTGGCAATGGCTGAAAAATACGATAAGCTGCTTTCCACCATCCTCATCGGCAACAATATCGTGAACATTGCCGCAGCCTCCATTGGCACCATCATTTTCACCAAGATGCTGGGTGCAGAGCGGGGCGCTACGGTGTCCACTATGGTGCTGACCGTGGTGGTGCTGATCTTTGGCGAGGTGACCCCCAAGAGCCTTGCCAAGGAGATGCCGGAAACGGTAGCCACCGCAGTTGCGCCGGCGCTCAGCCTGCTGATGCTGGTGTTTACCCCGCTGACATGGCTGTTCAGCCAGTGGAAGCGCTTTCTGGGGCACTTTGTCCACAGCACCGAGGAGGACACCATCACTGAGGGCGAGCTGATGACCATGGTCAGCGAAGCCGAGAATGACGGCGAACTGACCGACCGGGAAAGTGAGCTGATCCGCAGCGCCATCGAATTTGATGACGTGGAGGTGGAAGAGATCCTGACCCCCCGCGTGGATGTGATCGCGGTGGAGGACGATATGCCGCTGGAAGAGGTGGCACAGACCTTTGCGGAATCCGGCTACTCCCGTCTGCCGGTGTACCACGACACCATTGATAACATCATTGGTGTGGTACATGAAAAGGACTTCTACATGGCACGCCTGAAAAAGGAGACCAAGCTGGAGGATCTGGTCAAGCCCACCCTCTACACCACAGGCTCCACTCAGATCTCCCAGCTGCTGCGCACCCTGCGTGAGCAGCACCATCACATGGCTGTGGTGGTGGACGAGTACGGCGGCACCGAGGGCATCATCACGCTGGAAGACATTCTGGAGGAGCTGGTAGGCGAGATCTGGGATGAGCACGACGAGGTGACCGAGGACTTCCGCAAGCAGTCGGACGGCAGTTGGATCGTGCTGGGCAGCGCCGGTGTGGACGACCTGTACGAGCGGCTGGGTCTGCCGGAGGACGAGGATATCGACTCCAACACGGTAAACGGTCTGGTGCAGGAAAAGACCTGCCGCCTGCCCAAGGTAGGCGACCGCTTTACGCTGGGCAGCTACGACGGCGTGGTCACCCGCACCGCCAAGCGCCGCGTGACCGAGGTGCGTCTGACCCCGGCGGAAAAGCCTGACATCAAAAAGGACGAAGAGGAAAAAGGCCACTTTGGCAGAATGACCTCTAAATAAAACACTGACCGGCTGCTGCACAAAACGTGCGGCAGCCGGTTTTTTCGTTACGACCCCTCCCGTGAAAATGCGTTTGGAGCGCTCCGCGGAGCGCATTCAAAATCGTCTAATTTGCCTATAAAAAATCCCCCCGGCGAGCAGCGCCGGGGGGATTTTTTCAGGATTTACTTAGGCTGGCGGCCAATATAAGCCAGAATGCCGCCATCGGCGTAGAGGATCTGGCCGTTCACGAAGTCGGATGCGTGGCTGGCAAGGAACACGCAGGGGCCAACCATGTCCTCCGGGTCGCCCCAGCGGCCTGCGGGGGTCTTGGCAACGATGAAGCTGTCAAAGGGATGACGGCTGCCGTCCGGCTGACGCTCGCGCAGGGGCGCGGTCTGGGCGGTGGCAATGTAGCCGGGACCCATGCCGTTGCACTGGATGTTGTACTCGCCGTACTCGGAGGCGATGTTCTTGGTCAGCATCTTCAGGCCGCCC
>OHUQ01000132.1_pt1 | contig 20182 bp, 18 predicted proteins | sample 1579261 | NCBI WGS metagenome assembly OHUQ01 (sample SAMEA3882541, study PRJEB24775) | human gut metagenome | biome: human-associated habitat; feature: intestine environment; material: feces | place: Netherlands | collected 2009/2010
GTTCCAGCAGCGCCGTGTCGGCACTCAGAGCATAGCCCAGCCGCACGCCCGCCATGCCGTAGAGCTTGGTGAAGGCTTTCAGGATGACCAGATTCCCCTCCCCCAGCAGGCCTTTTGCCGTGTGCAGGGCATGGTCGGGCAGGAAATCGAGGAAGCATTCGTCCACCACCAGCAGGGTGCCGCACGCCGCACAGCGGCAGAGGATCTGCTCCATCAGCGGCAGGGCCGTCAGCTGGCCGGTGGGGTTGTTGGGCTGGCAGAGGAACACCATGTCCACCCCCGGGCGGATGGCCGCACAGAACGCATCCGCAACCGCAAAGTCCTCCTGCTCCCGCAAAAAGAATCGTTCTACCGTGCAGCCGATGCTTTCCAATGCAGTGGCATACTCTGCAAAGGTGGGTGCGGTGACCAGCGCCCGGCGGGGCTTTTGGGCCCAGACCAGCCGGAAGATAAGGTCTGCCGCCCCATTGCCGCAGAGGATCTGCTCCGCCGGCACGCCCTCATGGAGCGCCAGCTTTGCCCGCAGTTCCCGGCACAGGGGGTCGGGGTAGCGGTCGGCCGTGGGCAATGCCGCCGTGATGGCCCGGGCCACCCCTTCCGGCAGGCCCAGCGGACTGACATTGGCCGAAAAATCCAGCGGGTCGCGGCCAAACTCGGCGCGATAGCCCGCCCAGTCGCCGCCGTGTACCAGTTCCATTCCGCATTCCCTCACAAGACAAGCATCAGCCGCACGACCAGCCCCAGCACAAGGGCCAGCAGGCTCTCGGCGTACATCATGCGGTTGGCGCGCAGGATGTCCCGCGGCTCGATCTCCCGCAGCGGGTCGCCAATTGTCGGCTTATCGTAATATTCGCCAAAGTAATAGGCCGGGCCCGCCAGCTGCACGCCCAGTGCCCCGGCGCAGGCGCTCTCGGTCTGGGCGCTGTTGGGGCTGGCGTGGTTGCGCCGGTCGCGCCGCCAGATGCGCCACGCGCTGCGGGCGTCGTTTCCGGTCAGGGCAGCAGCGGCTACCCACAGCAGGGCGGCAATGCGGCTGGGCAGGTAGTTCGCAATATCATCCAGCTTTGCCGCTGCACGGCCGAAATAGAGATACTGCGTGTTTTTGTAGCCCACCATGCTGTCCATGGTGTTGATGGCCTTGTAGGTCAGTGCCAGCGGAGCGCCGCCCAGCAGCATGTACAACAGCGGCGCAATCACGCCGTCGCTGGCGTTTTCCGCCACGGTCTCCACAGCGGCCTTGGTCACGCCTTCGGCGGTAAGCGCCTGCGTGTCCCGCCCCACGATGCGGCTTACGGCAGTGCGTGCCGCAGGCAGGTCGGACTTTGTCAGCTCCCGGTAGACGTTCATACTCTCCTGCACAAGTCCCTTTGCCGCCAGTGCCTGCCCGCACCAGAACATCTGTACTGCCAGCCCCAGCAGCGGGTGCAAGGCGGCAGCACCCATGCAGACAAGGCAGGTAAGCGCAAAGGTGCCCACCGGCAGACAAAAGGCTAAAATGCGCCCGCCCCAAAGTTCGCCCTCCGGCGTTTTGGGCAGGCGGGCACGCAGCCCTTTTTCCAGCGCAGAGATGGCCTTGCCCATATACACCACCGGGTGCGGAAGCCACGCAGGGTCGCCGAAAACGGCATCCAGCACAAAGCCGCCCAGTACCGCGTAGCCGATCATGCCTGCGCCTCCTTTGTGTACTGTACGGTCTTTACCAGATGCAGCACCCGCTTGGACGCCCAATCCTTGGCATCCAGCACAAAGCCGCCGGCGTTGGGGGCGCACCATTCGTAATAATCCTTGTGGGGCAGGGCATAGCGTTCCATGGCAGCCATCTGGGTGCCGCCGTGGGCTAAGATGACCAGCATCTCCTCGCCATCCGCAAGAGCTTTGTCCACCAGTGCGGAAAATGCTGCGCAGATGCGCTCACAAAACGCGGCCTTGGTCTCGCCGTCCGGGCAGGGGCTTTCACAGTTGGCGGCTACCCATGCAAGGTAGTCCGGGTCGTGCTCCATTTCAATATAATTTCTCCCCTCAAAGCTGCCAAAGCACATCTCCTTCAGCCCGTCTATTTCTACGAGCCTTGCGCCCGGAAACAGCACCTCGGCGGTCTGCCGGGTGCGGCAAAGCGGGGTAATATACACAGTCTTAGGGGAAATATCTGCCCGGCACAGCATAGCGCGCCCGGCGGCAGACAGCGGGATATCCCGCTGCCCCTGATAGCGCTTTTCGGCATTGTATTCGGTCAGGCCGTGACGTAATAAATAGATCAGCATTCCGGCAATTCTCCTTTCAAAACGGTGGGGATGCCGCAGAACATCTGCACCACGCACGCAGCACGCGCCGCTAGCATACAGGCCAGCCGCCCGGCGTTTTCCCGCGCGGCACGCTCGGCCGGGTCTATGGGCACCACACCGCCGCCCACCTCGGTGGACAGCACGATATCATAAGCGGATAATTTGTCCGCAAGTTTCTCAAGCTCAGCATTGTCCTTGCACCCGGCGGCAAGCTGCTGCGCATCTGTGATGCAGCGGCCGGACAGGGTGCGGGCAAAGGTACGCTTGCCGCTGTAAAGCGGCCCGGTGATGAAGATCATAACAGCCCTCCCCATTGGCAGGCGCACAGCGCCGCCAGCATCCACAGCTCAGTTTTTTGCAAAAACCACCCGGCAAGATCGCCGGTAATGCCGCCCAGCTGCTGCACGGCTACATGGTGATACCACAAAAACAGCAAGATTGCAACTGCTGCCAGTGCTCCGCCGCCTAAAGCCAGCAGCGCCCCACAAAGCAGTATCGCCAGCACTGCCAGCACATTGCGCACAGCGGTACGGTCGGCAGTGGAGGCAAAGGTATGGGCAAGGCCGGTGTTTTTAGCCATGGGAAAGGCCGCCACCGCAAGGCCGGAAAGTGCCCGCTCCAGCACCAGCGCCAGCGTCCACAGCGCGCCCACCCGGGGGGTGAACTGCACACAGGCGGCGAGGCAGAGGTAAGCCGCAAAATAGCTGCACAGCCGGATGACCGCAAAGGCACCGCAGTGCGGGTCCTTTAAAATTTCCAGCTTCTTTTCCCGGTCGCCGTAGCTGGCAAGGGCGTCACAGGTGTCGGCATAGCCGTCCAGATGGATGCCGCCGGTCACCCACACCGGCACAAGGCAGAACCCTGCCGCCCGCGCCGGGGCGGGCAGCGGCAGCACACCGCACACGCACCACAGTGCCCCGCATAAAAGCCCCACCAGCGGAAAGGCGCACAGCGCGTACCGCATATTCTTTTCGTTCCACGCAAACTGCGGCACCGGCACCGCCGAAAACATGGCAAAGGCCACCGCAATGGTCTGCAAAACGATCATTTTTCCACTCCTTTATAATAGACAGGGATGCCGCACACCACCCGCACTACGGCGTCTGCCCGGGCGGCAAGGGCGTTGTTCACCCGTGCCAGCGCCAGCAGATAGCGGTCGGTATCCCCGGCATAGTCCGCGCCGCCGCTGAATACCTCGTTGGAGACAACGATCAAGTTTTCGCACTGCGCGGCAAGGCTCTCCAGCCCCTGCAAAATGTGCTCGGCGGCGGCATCGCCCGCTCCGGCGGGGTCGTACAGCTCGTTGGCGGTCAGGTTGCCCAAGTCCTCCAGCAGTGCGGTACCCCTGCGGGGCAAATGCACCGTCTCTAAATGCAGCGGGCACTCGAGGGTCTCAAACTGCTTTGCAGCGCGCATTTTGCGGTGCTTTTCCACCCGGGCGGCGCACTCGGCATCCCACACCTGCATGGTGGCCAGATAATACCGCGGCAAAGCACTGCGCAGCACGAGAGCTTCGGCGTATTCGCTTTTGCCGCTGGCAGCGCCGCCCAGTACCAGCGTCAGCATTGGGGCGTATACGGCGCAATGCCGCCCTCCGCAAAGGAATAGCACCCCTCGTACACCGCCAGCGCCATGTCCCACAGTGGGATACTGGCCACTGCGCCGGTACCCTCGCCCAGATGCAGCCCGGCGGTAAGCAGGGGCGTTTTGCCCAGCGCGTCCAGCACCAGCCGGGCGGCAGGCTCGGTGGAGCAGTGGCTGGCAAACACGGCCTTGGCCGCTGCCGGGCACAGCCGCACGGCGCACAGCGCTGCCACCCCGCTGATGAAGCCATCCATCAGCACGGGCACACCCGCCAGCGCCCCGCCCAGGAACATCCCGCACAGACCGGCGATATCAAAGCCGCCCAGCTTGCTCAGTACGTCCAATACGTCATCGGGGTCGGGGGCATTGCAGGCAATGCCCCGCCGGATGGCCTCCACCTTGCGGGCAAGCCCTGCATCGGAAAGCCCTGCACCGCGCCCAGTCATGGTCTGTACCGGCTGTGCCAGCAGCACGGCAGCAACAGCGCTGGAGGTGGTGGTGTTGCCAATGCCCATCTCACCGGTGGCCACAAGCCCGTAGCCCTCGGCGGCAAGCTGCCGGGTCAGGGCGATGCCCCGGCCAATGGCCTCCACTGCCTCGGCGCGGGTCATGGCAGGGCCTTTGGTAAAGTCCGCAGTCCCGGCGGCAATGCGGCAGTCCCGCACGCCGGGTACGGGCGCACCGACAATGCCCAAATCCACCGGCAGCACATCGCAGTGCGCCGCCTGTGCCATCCTGCATACGCTGGTGCGCCGCGCAGCAAGGTTCTCGGCTACGGCGCGAGTCACGCTCTGGTCGGTCTGGCTTATGCCCTGCGCCACTACGCCGTTGTCCGCACAGAGCACCACCACCGCTCGGCGGGAAAAATCAAACTGCGCCGTGCCGGTCAGCGCGGCGGCATCCTCCAGCATCGTCTCCAGTGCACCCAGTCCGCCCAAGGGTTTGGCAAGGCTTGCCCAGTGGGCGTGGGCGGCGGCGCGGGCGGCTTCGTCCGGCGGGGTGATGGCAGCAAGCAGCTGCATCAGTTCAGCTTCGGTCATTTTCGTCATCCTTTGTGTTTCAAAAAGTGCTGCGCCGCCTGCACAAAGCGGCGGGGCAGGGCAGTACCTGCCCAGTAAAGATGCGGGAAACCGGCATACAAATGCGTGTTTGCAAAGCCGCATTCCCACTGCCTTTTTTCGGTTTTGCGCACAGAAAAGTCTGCGCCATTTTCGGAGGAATCCCAGTGGTGAAATTCATGGATGGGCAGCGCTTCTCCGGCGTGGAAAAGCATACTGCCAGCCTTTGCCGTCATGACGGCATAGCCAAAGCGCACCAGCCGCCCGGTATTGTGCCCGCTGCCCGGCAGCACACCCGCCATGGGGTAAACCTTGCTGTCTGTACCCTCCAGCGTCTGCCCTAAGTACAGAAAGCCGCCGCACTCGGCAGCAGTGGGCAGACCCTCTTGCACTGCGTCCCGGATAGCAGTACGCAGGGCGCGGTTCTCACTCAGCTGACGGGCGTACAGCTCTGGGTAGCCCCCGGGCAGGTACAACCCGCCGATATTTTCCGGCAGGGCGGCGTCCCGCAGCGGGCTGAAAAACACAAGTTCCGCACCCGCGTCCCGCAAGGCGTCCAATGTTTCGGCGTAGGCAAAGCAGAAGGCTTCATCCCGCGCTACGGCAATGCGAACGGAGGGCGTGCACGGCGCGGCAAGCGGCGGCGCAGCCGGGGCAGGACGGTCGGTCAACACTGCCAGCTGTGCCCAGTCCAGCACAAGGGCATCGGCAAGCTTGACCAGCTTTTGCTGTAAGTCCGATATCTCTCCAGCGGTTTTCAGCCCGAGGTGGCGGCTCTCAATGGCGCATCCCGGCAGATGGGGCAGATACCCCACCACCGGCAGACCGGTCTCGGCTTCCAGCATCGGGCGCAGCGTTTTGTACAAGGACTCAGAGCAATCATTGAGCAGAATGCCCACGATATGGCTGGGCGTGCGGAACTGCAAAAGCCCCTGCAGCTCGGCAGCAAGGGTGATACTTGCCCCTTTTGGCTGCACTACCAGCAGCACCGGCAGCGTCAGCGTATCGGCCAGCTCCCAAGCGCTTGCACGGGTTGTCAGTCCCTGCCCATCGTAAAAGCCCATGGCACCCTCGCATACGGCAGCGCCGTGCCCGGCGGCATAGCGGGCGTAAAGCGTGCGCACCGTATCCGGGGCAGAGAGGTAGAGGTCTAAATTGTGGCTTTCCACCCCAAGCGCGCTGCGGTGAAACATAGGGTCGATGTAGTCCGGCCCGCATTTGAAGGCGCAAGGGTCAGTCCCGCGCCGCTGCAATGCGGTAAGCACGGCACAGGTAACGGTGGTCTTGCCGCTGCCGGAGCGCGGTGCGGCGATGAGAAACTGCATCATGTCCGTGCCCCCGTAATGAGAAACACAGGGTTGTTAGCCATCAGCAAATGCAGACTGCCCGCCGTTTTTGTGCGGTTGACGGCAATCTGTGTCACCTCCACAGAAAGGCCGTGGGCGGTCAGGGCAGCTACGGCAGCGCTGAGCGTTTCCAACGCAATGGCGGTAATGCACAGCCGGGCGACTGGATTTTTGTGCAGTACGGCGTCTATAACAGCGTCCATATTGCCCTTTGTGCCGCCGATGAATACAGCATCCGGGGCGGGCAACGTGTCCAAAGCTTCAGGGGCTTTGCCCTCAATCAAGGTCAGATTGTAAGCAGCAAATTTCTCCCGGTTTTGCTGGATCAGTGCACAGGCTTCCGGGTCACATTCTACGGCATATACCTGTCCGGCAGGGGCGGCAAGCGCCAGCTCCACGCTCACGCTGCCGGTGCCCGCGCCCACGTCCCATAGGGTGTCCGTGGGGGTGACCGCCAGCTTTGCCAGCGCGGCGGCGCGCACCTCCTGCTTGGTCATAGGCACAGCGCCCCGGATAAAAGCATCGTCCGGCAGGCCGGGGGTGCGGCGGGACGGCAAAGCCTCCCGTTCGATGAGCAATACGCTCAGCGGTGCAAAGCTTTGCTCTGCCAGTTCCCGGGCAAGGCCAAAGCGGATGGCTTCTGCAGGGGTGCCAAGGTTTTCGCCCACAAGGGCGTGAGCAGCGCCCAGCCCGGCGGCGGTCAGCTTGGCGCAAAGGGTGGCAGGGGTGTCCCCGCCGCCGGTGAGGAAAAACACCTGTGGATGCGCCAAAACCTCGGCTACCGGGTCGCAGGCACGGCCATGGGCCGATACCAGTTTCCAGTCCTGCCAGGGGCGTCCCACTGCTGCGGCTAAAAGCTGAACGCTGGAAAGCCCGGACAGCACCCGGACGGAGTATCCCATGACCCGCAGCAGGGGCAGCAGCTTTGCCGCGCCGGAGTAAAACCCGGTGTCTCCGCTGTACAAAACAGCGGTGTCCGTATCCGGCTGTGCGGCAAGACACGCAAGGATTTCCTCCGGCTTATACACGGCCTTGCGGTCAGCAGTGCACCCCGCCGGTAAATGCTCCAACAGGCGCTTTGCCCCAAGGATGAGCCCTGCGCCTTGCAGCGCAGCCAGTCCTTGCGCGGTCAGGCTTTCCGGGCAGCCGGAACCCATTCCAATCAGAGAGATCATACCAGAACCTCCTTGCAGCGTGCCAGAATTTGTGCAGCAGTTTGTCCGTTTTCAGCCGGGCGGCGCACCACGATCAGCTGTGCACCGGTATCCTGCGCGGCCTGTGCTTTTTCGGCAAAGCCGCCCACGGCACCGCCGTCCTTGGTGACCAGATACCGGATGGAGAATTGTTTTATCAGGGCGCAGTTCAGCGCATAGCTGAATGGCCCCTGCATGGCAATGATGTTCTTATGCGGGATACCGGCGGCCTCGCAGGCGGCAATGCCCTCCCGCGTGGGCAGCACCCGGGGGAACAGCCGCTCCGGCCCGAGCGCCGCAAAAGCGGCAAGCTCTTTCGCGCCGGTAGCCAGCAGCACATTGCCGCTGCACCCGGCCAGAAATGCAGCCGCGTGGGCGGCGGTGGCAAACACCATGCTCCCGGCAGGCAAGGGGCTTTCTTCCCGCAGCAGCCGGTGATACTCCACCCCGGCCACGGCACATGCAGCCCGGATGTTTTTTGTGGCGTCCACCGCGTAGGGGTGGGTGGCGTCTATGCACAGGGCAGCGCCCTGTAAAAGAGCGGTCATTTCCTCGGGGGTCAGCCGCCCGCAGTGCACGGTGATGCCGTCTGCTTTGCCCTGTTCCTCTGCACCCAGCGGGGTGGCAACACTGACCAGAACCTCCGCTCCCAGCGCCGCCAGCTGCCGGGAGAACACCCGCCCCTCGGTAGTGCCGCTGAAAACCACTGCCTTCATCTGCGGTACCCCCGCGGGGTGACCATTTTACCGCCAAGCTGCTTTGTGGCAGCGTTGCCGATGTACACGGTGGTAAACATATCCACCGTGGTGCTTTCCAGCTGGGCAAGGGTCAGGATGCGGGCAGTCTGACCCTCCCGGCCGATATTGCGCACAATGCCGCAGACGGTATCGGCGCTTTTGCCACTTTCCAGCAGGATGCACACCGCCCTTGCCAGATAGTCCGGCCTGCCCTTGGAGGAGGGATTGTACAGCGCAACGCAGAAATCTCCCATAGCGGCGCAAGCCAGCCGCTTCTCGATGACCTCCCACGGGGTCAGCCGGTCGGAAAGGGAAATGACGCAAAAATCGTGCGCCAGCGGTGCGCCCAGCACTGCCCCGCCGCTGAGGGCAGCGGTCAGTCCGGGCACGATTTCCACGGCAACGTCCGGATAATCCGGGGCAAGTTCCAGCAGGGGGCTTGCCATGCCATACACCCCGGCATCGCCGGAGCAGACCAGCGCCACCCGCTTGCCGGTGCGTGCTTTTTCCAGCGCCCAGCGGCAGCGGTCAAGTTCCTGCGTCATGCCGGTGGAATAGTATTCCTCGCAGGGGAATTCATCGCGGATGAGGTCAAGATAGACCTTATACCCGCAGATGGCGTCAACACTTTCCAGAGTATTCGCGGCCTGCTGGGTCATATAAAAAGGTTTGCCGGGGCCAAGTCCCACGACATAAACCACCTTCTCGGGACGGTCAATGTCAATTTCCATCACGTCAATCATTCTGCCACCTCCAGTCCGGGGCAAAGGGCCTGCACGCCAGCGCAAAGGTCACGCCGCTGCAGGCAAATTTTGGGTAAAACAGGCTGCCGCCTGCGTCCAGCACTGCCGCCCGCTCACAAACATTATCCACTCCGGTCACACTTTGTACAAAAGGGGAGGGGGTGAACTGTCCGGGCACGTTGCACAGCTGTGCGGCAGAGTAAAACCGCACCGGCCAGCCACGCGCCTGACAGAAGGCCAGCAAGCCCGGTTCATTCTGCTTCAGGTCGATGCTTGCGGCGGCGGTAACTGCCTGCGCAGCAAGGCTGTGTCGGGTGCAGAAGGCGGCAAAGGCAACTTCCAGCGTTTCAGCGCTTGTGCCCCGCTTGCAGCCGATGCCCAGCACTCCGATGCGCGGCACAAGATGCAGTGCCTGCCCGGTGGGGCAAAGGGTGAGTGCAAAGTCGGCTTTTTCCGGGGTATCAGCGGGAAATAACCCTGCGGGCACGGTGCCTGTTACCGGGAAATCAGCCCGGTAATATACCGGCTGCCCGGCCAGTAATTTGCCGCTGACCAGCTTGATGCGCTCCGGCTCTAGTACTATGCAGTTTTGGTGCTTTGACCACTCGTCCACCGCAATAATGCCGTGGGCATCGGTGGCGGTGGTGATCACCGGAACAGCACCGCATACGGTGGCAATGGCCCGCGCCAGATCGTTTGCACCGCCCAGATGCCCGGACAGAATGGGCACGGCAAACCGCCCGCATTCGTCCACCACTACCACAGCCGGGTCGGTAGTCTTGCTCTTGCAGTGGGGCGCGATGGCCCGCACCGCAATGCCCGCAGCGCCTACAAATATCAGCGCATCCGACTGCACAAACTGTGCGCTTGCCCATTCTGCAAGAGAAACACCATCCTGCCCGCACCGGGCAACGCTGCCTGGCAAGGCGGCGGAAAGACGCTTTGCAAGCGCAAGGCCAGTTTCCGTAAAGGCAAGGTAAGCGCGGGTCATACCGGTTCTCCTTTGCGGAATTCGGTGGTAAAGGCGGGGTCGTACAGCTTGCTGCGCTCGTACTGCGTGCCGAGAAAATCTCCCACTACGATAAGTGCCGTCTTGGTAATGCCCGCTGCACGGGTGCTCTCAGCCAAAGAACCAACTGTGCACCGCACGATTTTTTCTTCCGGCCAGCTGGCCTTGTACACCACGGCGGCGGGGGTGTCCGGTGTATACGCGCCCTGCAAAAGCGCAGTCTGCACCTTATCGATCAGCCCGATGGACAGGAAGATCACCATGGTCGCGCCGTGGGCGGCAAGGCTTGCCAGCCTTTCCCTCTCCGGCACGGGGGTGCGCCCCTCCATGCGGGTGATGATGACCGTCTGGCTGACCGTGGGTAAAGTATACTCGGCGTTCAGCGCGGCGGCAGCGCCGCAAAAGCTGGAAACACCGGGGGTATCATCGTAACAAACTCCGTCTGCGTCCAGCGCGTCCATCTGCTCCCGGATGGCACCGTACAGGCAGGGGTCGCCGGTGTGTAACCGCACGGTGGTTTTGCCGGAAGCTTCCATCCGGCGCATCACGTCCAGTACCTGCTCCAGCGTCATCTCGGCGCTGTTGTAGATGGCACAGCCCGGCTTTGCCAGCCCCAGCAGCGCCGGGTTTACCAGACTGCCTGCGTAAATAATGCAGTCTGCGGCCTGTAAAAATGCTGCACCGCGCTGGGTGATCAGATCCGGCGCGCCGGGGCCGGCGCCCACAAAATGTACCATGTGCATTACTCCTTCCATTCGTCTAACAGGCGGGCGGCAGTCTCGGTCTGTCCCAGCGGGCCGTGCTGATTTGAAAACAACACCGCGCCCACCCGGAATGCCCCGCCCGCGCGGCGGTCAAGATGCAGCTGGATGGCGGCAAGCAGGCTTTGCAGCACCGGCTCCCGCAGTCCGGCTGTATCCAGAATCTCCAGACAGGCATCCGTGGTGGCTGCATTGTACAGCGCAGTGCATACCTCCCGGTCAGCACCACACAGGGCGGCGTGGGTGCAGAACAGCTCCGTGCGGCAGTCTGCCGTGTGGGAGTGGGTGTTCATAATGCCGCCCGCCAGCTTGCACAGCTTGCCGATATGCCCCACCAGCAGCACCTGTTTGAAGTGCGCCGCCGCTGCCATATCCAGCGTATCTCCGATAAAGTTGGACGTTTTGACCACCGGGATGGCGGCAAACTGCGGATACGTTTCGTGCAGATAGTCCAGCCCGTAGTTGCCCGGGGCAAGGATGAGCCATCGGTGGTTTTTTGCCCGCAGTGCCGCCTGATTCATCTCCAGCTGGATGGTGTCCAGAATGGCCTGCTGGCTCATGGGTTCTACAATGCCGCTGGTGCCCAGCACCGACAGCCCGCCCTCCACCCCGATATGCGGGTTGAAGGTGCGCCGGGCCACCTCCTCGCCGCCGGGGATGGAGATAGTCACGGCAAAACCGCCGGGGTAACAGGCGGCTTCCGCCTCCCGGCGCAGCGCCTCGGTGATCATCTGCCGGGGCACATGGTTGATGGCGGCCTGCCCGACCGGCTGGTCCAGCCCGGGTTTCGTCACCCGGCCCACTCCCGCGCCGCCGGTAATGCGTACCTCGGGCGTGCCGGGCAGCAGCGTCACCGTGGCGGTCACCGGCAGACCGGTGGTCACGTCCACATCGTCGCCGCCGTCCTTTTCAATGGCGCATTCCGCGCCCTCGGCAACGGTGCGGCAGAACAGGGGAGCCACCTCCACCACAATGCCTTTCGGCGTGCGCAGAGCGACAGTTTCCGGTGCAGTGTCAGTCAGCAGCAGACGAGCGGCCCCGGCAGCGGCCAGTGCCGCACAGGTGCCGGTGGTGTAGCCGCAGCGTAGCAGCTTCTGCCCGCTGCGCACATAGTGCTCAAATTGGGGATTTTCCGGCTTTGGCGGGTCAAAAACAGCGCTGTACTGTGCTTCCGTCAGGCCGTAGAGCGCTTTGATATTTTCCCGGGCAAAGGCCTGTGCCGGGGACATGGGCGCAGAAACGCCGTGCGGCGAAACGCAGACCACCGCGTCCGCGATCTTCTGCGCCATATCCAGCTCGTGCAGGGTGACGATGACCGCAAGCTGCTGCTCATGCGCCAGTTTTTGTAGAATGGTCAGTAGCTCTATCTTGCCTTTTACATCTAAAAATGACGTGGGCTCGTCCAGCAGAAGCACCTGCGGCTGCTGACAGACTGCCCGCGCCAGCAAAATGCGCTGCCGCTGCCCGTCACTGACGCAGTTGAAGTCCCGGTCGGCCAGATGCGCCGCGCCCACCAGCTCCAGCGCGCTCTGTACCTGTTTTTTGTCCTCGGCGGAAAGGATGCCCAGCCGCCCGGTGTAGGGGATGCGTCCTGCCGCCGCAAACTCGAAGCAGGTGGTCAACTCGGTGCGGCGGGTGTGGGGCAGCATCAGCGCCAACTTTTGTGCCCGGGCGTTGCCGGGGATGCGGGCAAGCTCCTGCCCGTCCAGCAGCACCGCACCACCCAAAGGGGCCAGCTGCCCTGCCAACGTTTTGAGCAGGGTGGATTTGCCCGCGCCGTTCGGGCCAATGAGCGCCAGCACCTGCCCCTTGGCAGCACCCAGCGCGATATCCCGGGCAAGGGCAGCTTTGCCGTAGCCGATGGCAAGGGCGTTGGTTTCAACAGAGTACTTCATCGCACATCCTCCCGGTTGCGGCGCAGCAGCAGCCCAATGACCACCGGCGCGCCGAATACAGCGGTGACCGCGCTGATGGAAAGCTCCATGGGCGCAAACAGGCTGCGGGCAATCAAATCACACAGCAGGCAGAACGCCGCCCCGCCCAAGCAGCACCCCGGCAGCACATACAGCGGGCGGGCACTGCCCAGCAGCTGCTTGACAAGGTGCGGCACGGCAATGCCTACAAAGGAGATAGGCCCGGCAAAGGCGGTAACGCAGGCGGCCAGCAGGCTGGAAAGCAGCACCAGCAGCCGGGAAAACCGCCGCACATCCACGCCCACACTGCGGGCGTAGGCTTCGCCCATCTGGTAAGCTGCCATGGGCTTTGCAAGGCAGAAGGCCGCCGCCAGCGCAGGCAGCACCACCAGCGCTGCCGTGCGCACGTTGCCCCACGTCATGCCGGAAAAGCTGCCCTGTGACCAATTGTGCAGGTTGACGATGCTGCTGTCCTGTGCAAAGGCCACCACAAACTCGGTGATGGCAGAGCAGATGTAACCGATCATCACGCCGCAGATTACAAGGATGCTCATGCGCTGCACCCGGCGGGCAGCGGCCAGCACAAAGGCCATGGCCGCCATAGCGCCCGCAAAGGCCGCAAGGATGAGTACGGCTGAGCTTGTCAGTAGGCCGTAGTTCAAAAACAGCACCATCACCAGCGCCACCGCCAGCTTAGCCCCGCTGGAAATGCCCATCACAAAGGGGCCGGCAATGGGGTTTGCAAAAAAGGTCTGCAACAGATAGCCTGCTGCCGAGAGCGCAGCGCCCAGCAACACGGCCATCACCGCGCGGGGCAGGCGCAGCTGTGTGATAATGCCTACGCTCAGCGCGTCCTGTCCGCGTCCGGTCAGGGCTGCAAGCACGGCCTGCGGGGTAAGTGCAACGCTGCCCCAGAACAGGCTCACGGCAAACAGCATCGCCAGCAGCAGGGCAAGGCAGCAATAGGAAAAAACAAGGCGTTTGCGGCTGGTCATAAGCGGCTCCTCAGGTGATTTTGGTCAAAAAATGCAGGGTGTCGGGGTCGGCAGTCTCCCCGGTAAAAACAGCGTGGAGGTCCAGCATAAAATCTGCCAGTGCCATGCTCTGCTGGAAAAAGCTGGGCGTCGTGCACCAGATGTTCCCGCTTTGCACCGCCTTGCATTCTGCCAGCAACGCGCAGCGGGCAAGCAGTTCTTCTTTTGTGGAGATGCTGCCCTCGATGGTGCCGTTATAAATAAGCACATCGGCATCCTTGACCCCAGCGTAAAGATCCTCCAGTGGGATATTCATGGTGGAAAGACTGTTGCCGCTGTCGGCAAGGTCTGCAAAAACGTATTCGCCCCCGGCCATGCCGATCATCTGCGCCACATAGTCTCCGCTTTTGCGCACAGTGGCAAGGCCGCTGGAAGTAATGGAGAAAAACGCGCAGCGTTTGCCGGTGGAGGGCTGCTCCAGCAGCGGTGCAATGCGCTGCGCCTGCTGCGCAAAAACCTCCTCGGCAAGGGCTTCTTTGCCCAGCAAGATGCCGTACAGCTTGATCCATTCCATCCGTGCCAGCGGGCTGCTCTCGTAGCTGGAGCGCTCCACCAGCACCGGAATGCCGAACCGTTCCAGCTGCTCCTTTACCTCCGGGGTGTGGTAGATCATGGTATTTTCCACCGCAAGGCCGCATTCTGCGGTCAGGATGCGCTCGTAGTCCGGGGCGCTGTACTTGCCCGCGTAGGCAATGCGTCCGGCCTGCATGGCCTGCTTTGCCTCATCCAGATACCAGCCCTCGGCGCGTGTGCCGGAAAGGGCAATGCTGTCCAGCGCGTCCAGATGGAGGAATAAGTCCATGGCAGAGGTGGACACCAGATAGATGTTCTGCACCGGCTGCTGTAAAACGGTCACTCCCTCGGGCACGGTGTGCAAGGTGGCAGCGCCCTCCGGCCGGACAAGAAACTTTGCCTGTGCGTCCGGGATGGTCAGCAGGGTAGAGCCGTCTGCATAGCAGTCGGCGGTAAACTGGGTGGCGTAGTCCAGCGGGTAGGCGTGGTCAAAAACCAGCTCGTCCGTATCGGCGGGTGCAGTGGGCGCGGCGGTGCAGCCTGCAAGCACCAGCGCGGCGGCGGGCAGAGCCTTTAAAAATTGAGCGCGGGTCAGCTTCATGGAAGGTTACTCCAAGGTAAAGGTCAGGGTGTATTCGATCTCGTGGGGCTTGCTCATGGCAACAGTGTCGGCGGTAACAGCCAAGGGAGTGCCCAGTGCAGCTACAGGAATTTCAAAGGTGGAGTTGCCCTCGGTATTGGTGGGCAGATACTTCTCGCCGTCCACGATCATGTAGTCGTAGTTGGGGCTGCTCCACACGATGGTGGCAGTCATCTTGCCCTCGGCCACGGTCAGGGCAGCGGGGCTGTCCACGGTGGCGCGGCCGGAGCCGCCCTCCAGCACCACGGCAGCGGTGTATGCACCGTCTGCGGGGGTCTCGGCGGCCTGCTCGGTCTTGGGCTCGGCGTTGCGCACGCTCACGATATGGTCGTACCACTTGCCCTTGGTGCCCAGCAATGCCAGCTGGAAGTCGGTATCCAGTGCTTCTACCGGGATGTCGTAGCCGTACACTTCCTCAGTGGTGCCGTCTGCGTAGGTAACGGTGTCCACGGTGGGGATGAGCCATGCGGTCTTGTTGGCCTCGGCATCGGCGGCAAGGCCGGGGTAGAGGTTCACGATCTTTTTGGACGCCAGACTGACGTGGAAGGTCATCACGCCGTTTTCCACGGTCAGGGTGCCTTTGCCGTTGCAGGCTTCATTGGGGTGGAACATACTGCTGTCGGTCTCGAAATCAGCGGTATATACGCCGTCCGGCAGAGCGGCTTCAGCCGCAGCAGAGGAAGCCACCACGGAAGAAGCAGCCACAGAACTTGCTGCAGCAGAGGAGGCGGGGACAGTCCCGCCGCAGCTTGCCAGAGAAGCAGCCAGCACCACACTGGCCAGAGAAACGATGATAAACTGTTTGCAACGCATAAAATAAATACCTCAGTATCCTAAATTTTTGCCCGGCGTCTAAGCTGCCGGGGTAGGGGGCTCGTTCTCCTCGTGCGGGGAATGCGCCCATAAAAGAAGCCCTCTCCGTATGCTTGGCAGCGCCGGAGAGGGCTTCTGAATCCATTAGCCGTTCAGAAGATCCATAGCGGCCTTGGTATGTGCAATGTACAGCTGCTGAACATCCGCAATGCGGCCCAGACCGGAGATCTGGCACTCCACATTTTCAAAGCAGCCTGCGGCGGTAAACTGGCTCAGCCAGCTGTCGGCATCCTCACCGGCCATATCGTTGTTGGCGTGGTCGCCTGCCACCACCATCAGCGGGCGCAGGATGACTTTGGTGTAACCGGCAGCCTTCACAGCCTCGATGACGGCCTCGCAGGAGGTGTCCTCAGGCTCGCCCTCCACCGTGCCGATGAACACGTTGTCGTAGCCCAGCGTCTGCATGGTGGTCTGCATCTGGCTGTAACTTACCTTAGCGGTGTGGGAGGTGCCGTGACCCATAAAGACGAAAGCAGTCTTATCGGCAGCGGCAGCGGCGGCGCTGTCGTAACCGGCTTCCTTCACAGCGGCAGCGGTAACAGCCTTGGCAACGGCTTCCTTATCTGTGTTGATGACGGAAGCATCCGCGCCGACCTCGCCCAGCAGGGGCTCGGCCACAGCAACGCTCTCAAACTTGTCGCGGTACTGGTCCAGCATCTCGTTCATCTCGTCGTACTCTGCACCGTGCATCAGATGGGTGGGCTGCACGATCAGGTTCTTCACGCCGTTTGCCACAGCGCGGTCCAGTGCCTGCTGCATATTGTCGATCTTCTCGCCGTCGCGTGCCTGCACATGGTTGATGATGATCTGTGCGGTAAAGGCGCGGCGCACGCTCCAGTCGGGATATGCGGCCTGCAAAGCGTCCTCAATGCCCTTGATATCGGCAGCGCGGCTGTCGTTGAAGGAGGTGCCGAAGGACACCACCAGCAGCTCGTTCTCACCGATCTCATCAGCGTTGCGGGCATCGTCCTTGGAGGCATCGCCGGTGTCGCGGCCAAAGTAGTCGGGGTCGGCGTTCTCGCCCTCCACCAGCTCCTTCTGGGCATCGGTCAAAGCGTCCCAAGCGGCCTTTGCGGCCTCGCACTGTGCATCGGTGTCATCGGTGCGCTGCTGCACATAGATGGCGTCGATCAGGTCTGCCACGTTCTGTGCGGCCAGTGCGTCAGCGTCTGCGTCGGAAGCCTCGCTGCTGGCGGCAGAACTGGCAGCAACAGAGGAAGCAGTGCCGGAGGCGGCCCCGCCGCAGCCGGTCAGTACACCGGCGCACAGAGCCAGAGCGGTCAGAGCGGCCGCCGTTTTGCGGATGTTGCGTTTTTTCATCTTGTTTTCCTTTCCTGATGTGGGTGAAATACGGCACCGAACAGAAGGGTACAGGAAAGAGAATCGGCAAAAAACGGGGTCTTTTGCTTGCGAAATGGCAAAGCAAAAAGACCCCGTTTCCTACAGGCTTTTTGGTACAACCAATTCCTCGTGATCTGGGGCGGCAAAGCCCCGGTACCAACAGCGGGCAGGTTTCCTGACTGAAAGCTCAACGCCCGCTGCCGCCTTCCCAAGCCGGATGGCTCAGTGACCGGTGCAAAAGCACCCTGACAGTGGACTCCCTTATCACAGTGACGAGATCGTGCGGGATTGACACCCGCTTCCCTTTTAACGTCCCTGCCGCCGCCCGGTGGGGCAAAGTGACGGAACGCACCTGCTGTTTTCTGTTCAGTTCGTCAAAAAGTATAGCACAGCCCTATACAAAACGCAAGAAAAAACGGAGAAATGCTTGACCTTCCCCCTGCCGGAAGGTGTATACTTGGCTCGAAACTGAAAGCAAGGAGGCAGCCCATGTTAAAGATAGAGCATCTGACCAAAACCTACGGCGGCAAGCCCGCCGTGCAGGACCTTTGCCTGCACATCCGCCCGGGGGAGCTGTGCGCCTTTATCGGCCACAACGGCGCGGGCAAGACCACTACCTTAAAATGTTGCTGCGGTATCCAGCAATTTGATGCCGGAGAAATTTATGTGGACGGCATTTCCGTGCGGGAGGACCCGCTGGAATGTAAGCGCCGTCTGGCCTATCTGCCGGATGACCCGCAGCTGTACGACTATATGACCGGCATCCGGTACCTTGATTTTATTGCGGATATCTTTGGCGTAAGCGCCGTACAGCGGACGCAGCGCATCCGGCAGTACGGCGATGCTTTTGGCCTGACGCAGGATTTGGCGCAGTCCATCGGGGCATACTCCCACGGCATGAAGCAGAAGCTTGCCATTATTGCGGCGCTGCTGCACGAGCCGAAGCTGATTTTAATGGACGAGCCCTTTGTCGGGCTGGATCCGCTGGCTTCCCATCAACTCAAGACCCAGATGAAGGCCTTTTGTGCGCAGGGCGGGGCGATCTTTTTCTCCACCCATGTGCTGGAGGTGGCCGAAAAGCTCTGCGACCGGGTAGCTATTCTGCGTAAAGGTCAGCTGGTGCGCGAGGGTGCTATGGAAGAGGTGCGCGGCGACGATACGCTGGAGGAGGTCTTTCTGGAACTGGAGGATACGGGGGAAGCGCTATGATCCGTGCATTGCTCAAAAAACAGCTTCTGGAACTGGGCGCGGCCTTTGTGCGCAGCAGCAAAACTGGCAAGCGGCGCTCCCGGGCAGGAGCATTCGGGTATGCATTGCTGTTTGCGGTGCTGATGCTGCTGGTCATGCTCAGCTTTGGCTCTATGGCGCTGCCGCTGGCAGTGACGCTGGTGCCGCAGGGGCTGGACTGGCTCTATTTTGTGCTGATGGAGCTTTCGGCGCTGACGGTCAGTGTGCTGGCAAGCGCCTTTACCAGCTACGGGCATTTGTTCCGCTGCCGGGATAACCAGCAGCTGCTGGCGCTGCCCATCCCGCCGGGCGCTATTTTTGCGGTGCGCTGCGGCGGGGTGTACCTGACCGGGCTTATTTATCTGCTGCTGGCGTGGGTGCCCTCGGTGGTCTGCTATGCGCTGGCGGCACCCCGCCCCGGCGGTGCCCTGCTGGCGGCGCTGCCGGTAGCACTGGCGCTGGCGGGAGTTTCCATGGTGCTGGCCGTTCTGCTGGGCTGGGCGGTGGCGCTGCTCAACCGCCGCGCCCAGCATAAAAGCCTTGTCACTGTGGTGGGTACGCTGCTCTTTCTGGCGGTCTACTATGCAGCGTTCTGCTGGGTGAGCAACGCAGTGGAGGCCCTTGCGGTGGATGCCGTACAGGCAGGCGCAAGGGCCTCCACTGCAGGCGCAACCGCCGGTCGTGTTGCTGCACCGCTGCGTCTGCTGGGTCTGGCGGCAGTGGGCAACGTCCCGGCGCTGCTGCTGTTTCTGGCGCTGGCTGCGGCCTGTATGGCGCTGTGCGGTAAGGCGCTGGCAAAGCCCTATCTGCGGCTTTTGACCTTTGAGCCGGGCAGAGCTAAAGCGGAATACCGCGCAAAGGCGCAAAAAAAGCAGCCCCCGCGCCGGGCATTGCTGCGGCGGGAACTGCTGCATCTGGGTGCTTGCCCCATGTGGCTGCTCAACTGCGCACTGAGCAGCCTGCTGCTGCCGGTGCTGGGCGTGGCAGCACTGTGGAAGGCCGCAGACCTGCGCGCCTTTACTGCTGCTTACCTGCCGGAGAGCCTGCCTATGCTGGTGTGCGGGATGGTGTGCGCCATAGCCGCCATGAACTTTATCACAGCGCCATCGGTGTCGCTGGAAGGGGGCACCCTCTGGCTGCTGCAAAGCCTGCCGGTGCCCCCGCAGCAGGTGCTGCGGGCAAAGGCAGAGCTGCAATTGCTGCTCACGCTGCCGGGGGCGTGGTTTTGCGCCGGGTGCGCCATGGCAGCGCTGCGCATTCCGGCAGGGCAGGGGCTGCTGGTGATGGTGGTACTGGCAGCCTTTGTGTGGCTGACGGCGCAGCTTGGGCTTGCTTTGGGGTTGTGCCTGCCCAACCTCCACTGGGTATGCGAGGCCGCCGTGGTCAAGCGGAGCGCCGCCAGTATGCTGGCGATGTTCGGCGGGTGGCTGCTGGCGGGCGGGGTGCTGTTTTTGCCCCTGATCTTGCTGGACTACGCTGTGCCGCCGCTGGCCGCACAGACTGTTTGTCTGGCTGTGCTGCTGGGGTTGGACTTGCTGCTGCACCGCTGGCTGTGCACCCGCGGCGCAGCCCGGTTTGCCGCCCTGCACTAAAGTGGGAAAAACTTTATTAGAACAAAATCGGGCAGCCTGCGGGCTGCCCGATTTTGCATTTTCACGGGAGAGGGTCGTAATGGAAAACGGCAGGATGCAGTGGCTGTTTCCTGCGGAAACAGCCACTGCGGGAAGAACGATGTTTTTTGCAGTTACAGCGCATCCAGTACGGTGCGGGCGGCGCGGATATTTGCTTCACTGGTCTGCCAAATCTCAAACTCCGAAAAGCCCGGCAGACCCATGGGCACGCCCTCTCGCCGGAAGGTCATGCGGCTGTCCAGTACCTGCTTGCCGGAAAGGTGGAACGCATGTGCCCCGGTCTGTGCGGCCAGTGCC
>OHUQ01000133.1_pt1 | contig 20072 bp, 18 predicted proteins | sample 1579261 | NCBI WGS metagenome assembly OHUQ01 (sample SAMEA3882541, study PRJEB24775) | human gut metagenome | biome: human-associated habitat; feature: intestine environment; material: feces | place: Netherlands | collected 2009/2010
AACTCCTCCCTGTTTCCGCCACTGGCGGCGGTCGTCGTCGTTGCTGCGCATCAATAGAGGAAAAACAATTTTAAATTTGAGAACCGGGAAAATCTGCGGATTTTCCCGGTTCATTTTTCACAGAAAGGAATGCAGTTCTCCTTTACGACCTTTCCCGTGAAAATGCAATGCCGGGCGGTCCGCAGACCGCCCGGCATTGATCTATTTAAGAATAATACTTCCGCTGATTATGCGCAGAGCAGCGCGGCGCGCATTTAAATCGTTTTTCAGGTCAGAAGGTTGAAGCCCATGATGACCACGCCCAGCACCACCAGCACGACGCCGGTGGCGCGGTTCAGGGTCTTGGGAGTGGCCTTGTTGGCAAACACGGCGGCAATGCGCGCCCACAGCAGGGTGAACACCACGCACAAGCCCCATACCAGCCAATCAGGCGTGCCGCCGATCATAAAGTGGGACACCGCACCGGTCAGGGCGGTAAAGGTCATGATGAACACGCTGGTGCCCACGGCAGTTTTCAGTTCGTACCCCAGCACGCTGGTGAGGATGAGCAGCATCATCATGCCGCCGCCCGCGCCGATAAAGCCGCAGATGAAGCCGATGAGCACGCCGCACACCACCGACTGCACCGCACGCTTTTGCGCGCTGACCCCCTGCATGGCTTCCTTGGTGGTCATCACCGGACGCAGGATGAACTTGATGCCCAGCAAAAAGGTCATGAACACCGAGAAGCCGCCCATGGTGGCGGAGGGCATCTTGCTGGCCACCCAGCTGCCCACCACCGTAAAGGCAAGCACGCTTGCCATCATGATCAGGCCGTTTTTGATATCCAGATTCTTGTTTTTATGGTAGGTATAGGCGGACACCGCGCTGGCCAGCACATCCGAGGAAAGGGCAATGCCCACGGCCATGTAGGGGTCCATGTGCAGGAAGGTGATGAGCATGGGGCTGATGACCGCCGCCGCGCTCATACCGGCAAAGCCGGTGCCAAGGCCGGCACCCATGCCGGCAAAAAAGGTGACAAGCACCGTAAACAGCAAGTGCATTTTATCCATTCTCCTTTAAGATCTCGTCCAGATTTTTCCCGATGATCTCCATGGTGCGGAAAAACGCCTCCCGGGTGGCGGCATCGGTGTTTTGCAGCAGACGGGCAAAAAAGCGTTCCTGCACCTCGCGCCCCCGTGCGATGACCGGCTGCGCCTTTTCGGTGCACAGCAGCTGGGTCTTGCGGCGGTCGCCCGCCACGGCGCGGCGCTCCAGATACCCCTCCTGCACCAAGCGGTCCACGTTTACCGACACAAGGTTCGCTTTGATCTTGCGGATCTCCACGATATCCCGGGCGGTGGTGCAGTCCGGGTTGTTGGCTAAAAACATCAGGATATCAAAGGCGGTCTGGGGCAGCTTTAGTTCCTGACACAACGGCTTGCACATGGCGCTGTACGCCTGCGCGGTCTTGAAACTGATTTCTATGGTAGGGTTCATGGAATGCTCCTTTTGTTCTTATATGGACAGTTCATTTTTGAAGTATTATAGTGCAGATGAGGGGAGATGTCAAGAGAAAAAGAGAACCAGCACATCCTGCGGACGCGCCGGTTCTCTTTTTCAATATGATGATTGCGTTCAGAACACCGCCACAGCGACCAGACGCACCAGCAGGGCACACAGCCATGCCACGGCGCACTGGTTGACCACCATGATGGTGGCCCACTTGCCGCCAAGCTCCCGCTTGACCGAGGCCACCGCCGCGATGCAGGGGGTGTACAGCAGGCAGAACACCAGCAGCGGTGCGGCCTGTGCCGGGGTGAGGGCTGTGGTCAGGGCAGCCGTAGAGCCGAAGAGGACCAGCAGCGAGGACACCACGCTCTCCTTGGCCATAAAGCCGGAGATAAGGGCGGTGGAGATGCGCCAGTCCGCAAAGCCCAGCGGGGCAAACAGCGGGGCGATATCGCCCGCGATGCGCGCCAGAATGCTGGTCTGCGGGTCGGCGGTCAGCGACAGGCGCAGGTCAAAGTTCTGCAGGAACCAGATGATGATGGTGGCACCAAAGATGACCGTAAAGGCTCTCTGCAAAAAGTCCCGCGCCTTTTCCCACAGCAGCTGCGCCACGTTTTTCAGGCCGGGCAGGCGGTAGTTGGGCAGCTCCATGACAAAGGGCACGGCTTCGCCCTTGAACACGGTGCTCTTGAGCAGCAGCGCCGCCAGTACGCCCACCAGAATGCCGGTGAAGTACAGCAGCACCATCACAAGCCCTGCGTACTTGGGGAAGAACGCCGCCGCAAACAGGCTGTAAATGGGCAGCTTTGCGGAGCAGCTCATGAACGGGGTGAGCAGAATGGTCATTTTGCGGTCGCGCTCCGAGGGCAGGGTGCGGCTTGCCATCACGCCGGGCACGGTACAGCCAAAGCCGATGAGCATGGGCACGATGCTGCGGCCGGACAGGCCGATGCGGCGCAGCAGCTTATCCATCACAAAGGCCACACGCGCCATGTAGCCGGTATCCTCCAGCATGGAGAGGAAGAAGAACAGCACCACGATGATGGGCAGAAAGCTCAGCACGCTGCCCACGCCGGTAAAGATGCCGTCGATGACCAGCGAGTGCACCGCCGCGTTGACATTCCAGTTGGTCAGGGCGGTGTCCACAACGCCGGTCAGGGCATCAATGCCCATTTCCATGAGGTTCTGGAAGAACAGGCCGATGACGTTGAAGGTAAGGAAGAACACCAGACCCATGATGGCGATAAAGGCCGGGATGGCGGTGTATTTGCCGGTGAGGAACTTGTCGATGCGGTTGGAGCGCAGCTGCTCCTTGCTTTCGTGGGGCTTGACCACCGTCTGCGCCACCAGCTCCTGAATAAAGGAGAACCGCATATCCGCAATGGCGGCGGCGCGGTCCAGCCCGCGCTCCTGCTCCATCTGCACGATGATATGTTCGATCATTTCTTTTTCGTTGGGGTCCAGCTTCAGCGCTTCCTCAATGCGGGGGTCACCCTCCACCAGCTTGGTGGCGGCAAACCGCACCGGGATGCCCGCCGCCTTGGCGTGATCCTCGATGAGGTGCAGGATGCCGTGGATGCAGCGGTGCACCGCGCCGCCGTGGTCATCCTCGCTGCAGAAATCCATGCGCCCGGGGCGCTCCTGATACTTTGCCACATGGACAGCGTGGTCTACCAGCTCGTCCACGCCCTCGTTCTTGGCGGCGGAGATGGGGATGACCGGGATGCCCAGCATGGCTTCCATCTTGTTGATGCGCACCGTGCCGCCGTTGCCGCGCATTTCGTCCATCATGTTCAGCGCCAGCACCATGGGGATATCCAGCTCCATCAGCTGCATGGTCAGGTAGAGGTTGCGCTCGATGTTGGTGGCGTCCACGATGTTGATGATGCCGGTGGGCTTTTCGCCGATGATGAACTGCCGGGTGACGATCTCCTCGCTGGAATAGGGGGACATGGAGTAGATGCCCGGCAGGTCGGTGACCTCAGTCTCCGGGTGTCCCTTGATGGCACCGCTCTTGCGGTCCACCGTCACGCCCGGGAAGTTGCCCACGTGCTGGTTGGAGCCGGTGAGCTGGTTGAACAGGGTGGTCTTGCCGCAGTTCTGGTTGCCCGCCAGCGCAAAGGTCAGGGTCTTATCCTCCGGCAGGGGATGCTCGCCCTCCTTGGTGTGGTACTTGCCGCCCTCGCCAAGACCCGGGTGCTCCACCATCTTTTCCGCCACCGGGGCGTGCACCGCCGGGGTCTTTTCGGTGGGGGTCACGGTGATCTGTGCCGCGTCATCCAGACGCAGGGTCAGCTCATAGCCGTGGATGCGCAGCTCCATGGGGTCGCCCATGGGTGCCAGCTTTACCAGCGTGACCTCTGCCCCGGGGATCAGACCCATATCCAGAAAATGCTGCCGCAGTGCGCCCGCACCGCCCACAGCATCTACTATGGCGCTTTTGCCGATCTGTAACTCTTTTAACGTCATATCCGTTGCCTTCTTTTATATGTACTGTTCCTGTATGTTAGTCTGTGTTAACAAATGTAGTATAGGCTAACTGGCAGCGGATGTCAATAGAGAATATCGACACAAAAAAAGCACCGCACACTCTCAGGCGAGGATATGCGGTGCTCCGGTTCAAATCATTATTACTTCACGGTATGGTAGCCATCGGGGTTGTTCTTCTGCCAGTTCCAGCTGTCGGCGCACATCTCCTCGATGCCGTACTCAGCCACCCAGCCCAGCTCGTTCTTAGCCTTGGTGGGGTCGGCGTAGCACTCGGCGATGTCGCCGGGGCGGCGCGGGTCGATGACGTAGGGGATCTCCTTGCCGCAGGCCTTGGAGAAGGCGTGGATGACATCCAGCACGCTGTAACCCTTGCCGGTGCCCAGATTGCAGATGAAGAGACCGCAGCCGGTCTCCAGCTTGCGGATGGCGCACACATGGCCCCGGGCCAGATCTACAACATGGATGTAGTCACGCACACCGGTGCCGTCCGGGGTGGGGTAGTCGTTGCCAAAGACGTGCACCTTTTCCAGCTTGCCCACAGCCACCTTGGCGATGTAGGGCATCAGGTTATTGGGGATACCGTTGGGGTCCTCGCCGATCAGGCCGCTCTTGTGGGCACCAATGGGGTTGAAGTAGCGCAGCAGCGCCACGTTCAGGCTGGGGTCCGCCTTGCAGACGTCCTGCAGAATGCGCTCGGTGAAAGCCTTGGTGGTGCCGTAGGGGTTGGTGGTAGCACCCACGGGGAAGTCCTCGGTGATGGGCACACTGGCGGGGTCGCCGTAGACGGTAGCGGAGGAGCTGAACACGAAGTTGTGGCAGTCGTGATGGCGCATCACGTCCAGAATGACCAGCGTGCAGTTGAGGTTATTGTAGTAGTACTCGATGGGCTTGGACACGCTCTCGCCCACAGCCTTGTAGGCTGCAAACTGGATGACGGCGGTGATGTCCGGGCACTCGGAGAAGATCTTCTCCACGTCCTCGCGGCGGGTCATGTCTGCCTTGTAGAAGCGGAAATCCTTGCCGGTGATCTGCTTGACCCGATCCAGAACCACAGGAGAAGCGTTATAATAGTTATCTGCCACCACGATATCGTAGCCAGCGTTCAACAGTTCGATGCAGGTGTGGCTGCCGATGTAGCCGGCACCGCCGGAAACCAAAATTGCCATAGCCGAGTACCTCTCTCATATCGTATTATCACTTTTATCTCTTTGCGCCGGGCGCTGCCCGGTCTGCTTAAAGCATACCGCTTTTTGCCGCCGACTGCAAGGGGCGCTTTCTTTATTCAGATATATTTTTGTTGCATCTTCGCGCATTACACTTTTGATTGACAGAGATTTTTCGCACTTTTCACATGGAGAGAATGCGCTGTTTGTGCAAAACATAGAAATGGAGACGGAGGACACCCCTTTCGTCATCGCTGCGCGATGCCACCTTCCCCGGGGAAGCACGCCCTCTCAGGCGCTCCCGCGCCAGATTCCCCCTTTTGTCACCTGCGGTGACAAAAGGGGGAATCTGGCAAAGCCGACAGGCTTTGACTGAGAGGGCGCAAGGCGCAGCCTCCCACCACGCAAAAAACGTCTGCCGAAGCAGACGTTTTTGCATGGTGTATCATTTTTAAAGCTTTCCGCACTGCTTGCCGGTGAAGAACCGCAGGGTGGTGGTAGCGCGGAACACCTTGCCTGCCCGCAGCACCGTGGAGGGGAACTCCGGGTGGGAGGGGCTGCACGGATAGTGCTGGGTCTCCAAGGCAAAGCCGCCGTACTTCCGCATGGGCTCGCCGCCCTTGCCCGGGGCGGGGCAGTCCTGCAAAAAGTTGCCGGTGTACAGCTGGATGCCCGGCTGGGTGGTGTACAGCTTCATGCTGATGCCGGTCTTATCACTGGTAGCCCATGCGCAGATGCTTTGGCTGGAGCCGCGTGCGCGGTCGATGACATAGCAGTGGTCGTAGCCGCCGCCCACCATGGTGGTCTGGGGGAAGCCGGTGTCGATCTCCTTGCCGATGGTCTTACCGGCAGTAAAATCCATGGGGGTGTTCACCACGGGCAGGATGTTGCCGGTGGGGCAGGTGGCGTTGTTGCCCTCCAGATAGCGGGAGGCGTAGATGCGCAGCTTCTGGTTCAGCACATCGCCGCCGCCGTCCAGATTGAAGTAGCTGTGGTTGGTCAGGTTTACGATCGTGTCAGCGTCCGAGGACACACGGTAGTCCATGCGGAAGGTATTGTCGTCGGTGAGGGTATAGCGTACCGCGATCTTCAGGGTGCCGGGAAAGCCGTCCTCGCCGTCGGGGCTTACAGCCTCCATCAGCAGGGTGTCGCCGAAGTACTTCACCTCATAGATTTTCCGGGAAAAACAGCCGTGCAGGTGGTTTTCGCCGTTGTTTTTTTCCAGCTGGTAGGTCTTGCCGCCCAAGGTAAAGACGGCGTTCTCGATACGGTTGGCGTAGCGTCCCACAAAGGCACCGCAGCAGGTGCTGCCGGACGAGGTGAAGTCGTTCTCGTAATCTGCCATGGTGTCGTGACCCAGCACCACATCCACCGGGCCATTCTTGGCCGGGACGATGATATTTTTGATCACGCAGCCGTAATCCAGCACACTGACGGACATACCGCCGGGGTTCGAGAGGATGTACTCGGTAACATTAGCGCCCTCTTTGGTCACATCGAAGGGCTTGGAACGGATCTGTGCCATTGGGCCTCGCCTCCTAAAGCTTTTTTCGGAAATGCAAAAGGGGCAGACTGCCCCCTTTTGCATCTTGTCTGTATTTATGATTATATCACAGTTTTACAGTTTTGTGTTGGATTCCTTTTAGAATTACCATCCAATTTTTGCGGCGATTTTTTGTTGGAATCATCGAAAGTGCCTACAATAGCAAAAAGCGCCCCGCACTTCCGGTGGAAATGCGGGGCGCTGCATAGTTTTATTGAAATCTGCCGATCACAGCTCGATCTTGCCGAAGCTGAAATCTGCAAAATCGTCCACGCGCTCGGTGCGCTTGGGTGCTACGGGTGCTGCACTCTCGGCGTCGCGGGGGGCGTAGGTGCGCTCCGGCACACTGGACGGACGCGGGCCGCGGGGTGCACCGCTGCGGTTGCCGCGGTAGCCGCCATTGCTGCGGCGCTCACCGCGATAACCGCCATTGCGGTTGCCGCCGGGACGACGGCCATTCCGGTTGCCGCCACGGCCACGGCGCTCGCCGTAGGTATTCTCGGTCTGAGCATCCGGTGCGGTGGAGTAGATGACCACGCGGCGGTCACGGCCCTCGCCCTTGCTTTCGCTGCGCACACCCTCCATCTTGCTGATGGCAGAGTGGATGATGCGGCGCTCGTAGGGGTTCATAGGCTCCATGGCAAAGCTGCGGCCGGTCTTGCGCACCTTGGCACCAATGCGCTGTGCCAGTGCAGTCAGGTCGCTCTCGCGCTTGTCGCGGTAACCTGCAACGTCCAGACCCAGCTTGATGTAATCGCCCTCCAGACGGTTTGCCACAAGGCTTGCCAGATAGGACAGGCTCTCCATGGTCTCGCCACGGCGGCCGATGAGGGCACCCAGCTTTTCACCGTCCAGACGGATGATGGTGGCTTCGCCCTTCTGCACGGCGCTGAAGGTCACGTTCTCCACGCCCATCAGGGTGATGACTTCCCGCAGATAGTCCACGGCGGCCTTCACCTTGGCGTTTTCCTCGATGACGATGGGCTCTTCCACCTCTTCTGCCTCCTCGGCAGCTTCGGCGGGCTGCTCTGCGGCGGGAGCAGCGGGCTCTTCCACAGCAGTCTCTTCTGCCACAGGAGCAGTCTCCTGCACGGGGGCGGCAGTCTCAACAGGCTGCTCTGCCACCGGCTCCACCGGCTTTGCGGGTGCAGCGGCGGGGGCATCCGGCAGTTCCACGCTCACGCGCACCTTGGCGGGGGTGGTCTTTAAGCCCAGAAAACCGGTCTTTTGGGGCATTTCCAGCACTTCATAGCTGACATTCAGATCGTCGGCCTGCACGCCCAGCAGGGCGCAGGCTTTGGCGCGGGCTTCGTCCACCGTCTTGCCGGTGGATTCCTGTGTACGGATCATAACCGTTTACCTCCCTTGTTACTGTTTATCCTGCTTGTCAAGCTCGCTCAGCGGCACGGTGCGCTCGTCCTTGTAGCGTTCGGCGTCCAGCTGACGGGCATACTCCAGCCGGCGCTTGTTCATCTCGCTGGCGGAAAGGTTCTTTTCTACGCTTTTGCCGGTCTTGGGGTCGGTCACCGTGATGGTGGTGTTCTTCACACCGCGCTTTTCCTGCTTGCGCTTGGCGGCGATCTCCGCTTCCACTTCCTTGCGCATCTTCTCGGGGTCGTAGAACTTGCGCATGACCTGGGTCTGTGCGGTCATGACGATGTTAGAAATGACGTAGTACAGAGAGAATGCCAGCGGGTAGGTAAAGCAGAAGAACAGGTACATCAGCGGCATCATATACATGGTCAGCTTCATGCTGCCCTGCATCTGCTGGCCGGAGGCCTTCATGCTGATATGGGTGGACAGGAACATGGTGATGACCGACAGCAGCGGCAGCACGAGATCCAGAGAAAGCCCCAGCTTCGGGATGCGGGTCAGGTCGATGCCAAAGAAGTTCATGTGCTGGCTGAACTCGGTGATGGTAGCGATCTGCTGTGCGGTAAAGCAGCCCAGCACGCCGCTGTTGCCGGCAACCACCTCGGCGATGATGTTGGTATCGCGGGTGATGGCGGTAAAGGAGATGCCGGCGGCGGTCATCGCCTCGCCTGCGCTGGCCAGTGCAGCGGCGCTGATGTGGAAAATACGCTCCAGCGGGTTATACACCACGCCGATAACACCGAACATGACAAGGAAATTCAGCAGCATGGGCACGCAGCCGGCCGTGGGCTTATAGCCAAAGTCCTGCTGCAGCTTCATCAGCTCTTCCTGCTGCTTTTCGGGCTTGTTCTTGTACTTGGTCTGGATCTCCGCGATCATGGGCTGGAAAGCAGACATTTTCGCCATGCTCTTCTGCTGGCTGGTCTGCAGGGGGATCTTGACGATGTTGATGAGCAGGGTGAAGAGGATGATGTCCCAGCCGTAGTTCGGCAGCAGCTTGTAGATCCACTCCATGACATAGCCGAGAGGACCGCTCAGGATGTAAAAGAAGTTCATACCTTTGTCCATTCTGCCCCGGCTGTGGCCCGGGACGCATTATTTTTTTATCGTAGGACACGCCGCCCACAGTGCAGCGCGTCACAAGAAGCGAAAACTTTATCCCCTATGCCGCTTTTCAAACAGCTTTGCGGGCTGTAAATTGCGGGCGGGGCTTTGCCAGCGGCCGGGCGGCGGCACGGGGTCGTAGCCCCACTTGCCCAGCGGATTGCACCGTGCAATGCGCCATGCGCCCAGCAGAATGCCCTTGATACAGCCGTGGGTCAGGATGGCCTGCATGGTGTAGTTGCTGCAGCTGGGCGAAAACCGGCAGCTGCGGCCGATCCATGGGCTGAGGGTGTACTGGTAGATGCGGATGGGCACACACAATGCCCTGCGGCAGAGCATTTGCAGCCGGTTCACGCGCGGGACTCCGGCTTTTGTTTGCGGGCAGGGGGCACGGTAGCGGGCGGCTTTGCGTCCGGGCGTTTTGCCTTATCCGGCAGACCGGCTTGGGCAAACAGCTTTGCCACAACGCTGCTCAGCTGCCAGCTTTTCAGTTTGGGGGTCATGCCCCGGGCCACGAAGATCAGATCGTAGCCGCCGATATTGTAATCCAGATGCTCGTCAATCGCAGCTTTCATCACGCGGCGGGCGCGGTTGCGCTGCACGGCGTGGCCGATCTTTTTGGTGGCGGTCAGGCCCACCCGGGTGTTGCGGCCCCGGGTCTTGAGCACATACAGTACCAGTGCCGGGTTCACATAGGACTTGCCGCGGGCGTACACACGGCCAAACTCGCTGTTGCGGCGGATCGGACGATAACGCATAACATCGGCACCTCCTTTCGTCCGGGTGCACATAGGTGCACTCTTTAGCCAGTATATCAAAAATTTTTGCAGTTTAAAAGCCCATCCGGGCATTTTTACGAAAAAACTTTTGACGGGTAAAAAAATAAGACCGCCAATGGGATATCAGCGGTCTTTTGTGCGCATATTCATTTCTGCGCCGGATCTCACCTGCAAGGCAGAGATCAGACAGTCAGGCTCTTGCGGCCCTTTGCACGGCGAGCATTGATGACCTTACGGCCGTTCTTGGTGCTCATGCGGGTCAGAAAGCCATGAACTTCCTTGCGCTGACGCTTCTTGGGCTGAAAAGTTCTCTTCATGGTTGTATCCTCCGTAAAAACTTATCCCCGGTATGGGGTCTTGATCGGTCCCAGATTGGGGACAGGCTTGCAATTCAACAGTATATCGCATAGTATGACGTTCTGTCAAGCATTTTTTGCAGTTTTCTGCAAACTTTTTTCTGATTTTTCTGTTAAAAGCTTTTCAACTTTTTCACCATTTTGCTGTGGAAAACTTTTTTCTACCAGATATTGTGGTCTTTTTGGCGTGTTTCCACAAGGGCGCTGCGGGGGCTTATCTTATGTATTATAAATTACATTATAGTAATATAGACGCAGGGAGATTTTTGTGGTATACTAACATGGTATCAGCAGCATTGTTGAAAACTTCGACCGATTCAATGGAGTGGATGTTTTATGGATTCTTTCAAGGACGTTTTAGAAGCGGCCCAGATGTACTGCAAGGCGCAGATGGCCGAGCCAACGTACAATCTCTATATCGACGGGTTGGAGCCCATCAGCTTTGAGGACTCCAGCCATATCACCCTGTCGGTGCGCAACGATTTTATCTGCAAGATCGTCACCGACCGGTACCTTGGCCTGCTCAAGGAGGCCTTCAAGTCCGTGCTGGGCTTTGATGTGGACATCACCCTTGTGGTGCCCAGCACCCCGCCCCACGAGGTAGTGCTGGCCCAGCAGTACGAGGCAAACCCCGCCTCCCCGCAGGGCAACTACGAGTTCACGTTTGAAAACTTCATCAAGGGGCCGTCCAACCAGTTTGCGTTTGCTGCTGCGCAGGCTGTGGCGGCAAACCCCTCCGGGGCCTATAACCCCCTGTTCATCTACGGCGGCTCCGGCCTGGGCAAGACCCATCTGCTGACCGCCATTCAGACCGAGATCAAGCGCACCCACCCCGATTTCGTCATCATGTATGTCACCTGTGAGCAGTTCACCAACGAGCTGATCGCCGCCATCCGCGCCGGCAGCACCGAGGACTTCCGCATGAAGTACCGCGTGGCAGACCTTTTGCTGGTGGACGATATCCAGTTCATCGCGGGCAAGGAGTCCACGCAGGAAGAATTCTTCCACACCTTCAACTCCCTGCACGACGCCCACAAGCAGATCGTCATCGCTTCCGATCGCCCCGCCAAGGAGATCAAGAGCCTGGAAGAGCGTCTGCGCACCCGCTTTGAGTGGGGTCTGACCGCCGATGTGCAGCCGCCGGATTTTGAGACCCGGGTTGCCATCGTGAAACGCAAGGCAGAGCTGCTGCATCTGGACCTGCCCGAGGACGTGGCAGAGTTCATTGCCAACCACCTGAAAAACAACATCCGCCAGCTGGAGGGCGCAGTGAAAAAGCTGAACGCCTATTATATGCTGGAGGGCATCCAGCCGGTGATCAGCGTGGCACAGAACGCCATCAAGGATATCCTCAACGAGACCCAGCCGGTGCCGGTGACCATCGAAAAGATCATCGGCGAGGTGTCCCGCACCTTCAACGTGTCCCCTGCCGACATCCGGGGCACCAAGCGCAACGCCAACGTGGCTTCCGCCCGGCGCGTTGCCATCTATATCCTGCGGGAGGTCACCGGCATGAGCATGGAGGAGATCGGGCGGGAATTTTCCGGCCGCGACCACTCCACCATCGTCTACTCCCTCAAGACCATGGAACGGGACATGAAGAACGACCAGCATCTGCGGGAGACCGTAAGCGATATCATCAAAAACGTGAAGGCCTAAATCGGGGAAAACCGAGCAAAAGTCATACTCATTTCAGGGCGTGACCCCAAAATATGGGGAGAAAACGGAACAAAAAGGGGAAAATACGCCTATATCTTGTGGCAAAAAGGCGAAGCTTTCCACACTTTCCACTTAGTTTTCAACATTTAACATCAGTTCTTCACATCGGCTGTGGAAAGAACCACCGTTCCCCACCTTTCAACATTTCCTTCACGAGCCTTCCACAATCCGGTGGAAAGCCAAAGCCCCGCTTCCCGGCAAGACATTTCCGGGTTTTCAACATCTTCCCCACCCCCTACTACGGTTACTACAACAAGTTCAATATATTACTGCCTTCCGGCAGCAGCCCAAAGGGCAGGGATCAAGCCGGAAGTGTGAAAAAAGGAGAGATACTGTTTTGAACATCGTCTGCGATAAAACACTGCTCAGTGCAGCCATCGACGGCGTTTCCAAAGCTGTCACCATGCGCTCGTCCATCCCGGTGCTGGAGGGCATTCTGCTGAAGGCCGAGGGCTTTCAGCTCACCCTGACCGGCTACGATCTGGAAATGGGCATCGTGACCACCATCGAAGCCAACATCAAAGAACCCGGTGAGATCGTGCTGAATGCAAAGCTGCTCAGCAGCATGATCAGCCGGATGCCGGCAGGTCAGATCAGCATCGTGGCGGCGGATAACGGCAAGACCACCATCCAGAGCGGTGTGGCACAATTCGAGATCCAGTCTATGCCGGCTACCGATTTCCCGGATCTGCCCAACACCGGCGCGGAGCAGACCCTGACCATCAAGACCGGCGTGCTGCGGGACATGATCGACCGCACCCTGTATGCCGTCAGTCAGGACGAGAAAAAACCCGCCCACACCGGCGAACTGTTCGAGATCGAGCTGGACAAGCTGACCATTGTGGCGCTGGACGGCTATCGTCTGGCCATCGTGGAACGCCCCATCACTGCCGTGAAGGATATCCGCATCATCGTGCCCAGCAAGACCATGACCGAGGTGTCCCATCTGCTGGCCAACGATGACGAGGAGGATGTGCACATCAGTGCCAACCGCCGCTATGTGGTGTTCACCACCGCCGGTTACACCATCATGAGCCGCCTGATCGAGGGCGAGTTTTTGAACTACCGCAACGTCATCCCCGCCGGAAGCCGCACCCGTGTGACCATCGATACCAAGGACTTCATCTCCACCATCGAGCGCGCCTCTCTGATTATTACAGAGCGTTTAAAAAATCCCCTCCGCATTTCCTTTACAGAGGGTAAAGTCGTGGTGCGCTGCCAGACCAACCTCGGCCGCGTGGTGGACGAGTTCAGCGCCGCCTGCGAAGGCGACGAGGTAGAGATCGGCTTCAATAACCGCTATCTGCTGGATGCTTTGCGCAACGCCCACACCGAGCAGGTGCGCATGGAGATCAGCGGACCTTTGAGCCCGGTCAAGGTGCTGCCGGTAGAGGGCAACGACTTTTTGTATCTGGTACTGCCGGTACGCTTTAAAAACGACTAAGGAGCGCGTTTTATGCAGAAGATTCTCATTCATACCGAGTTTATCAAGCTGGATGCCCTGCTCAAATTTGCCGGTCTGTGCGAGACCGGCGGCGAAGCCAAGGAGCTGGTGCAGGGCGGTGCTGTGAAGGTGAACGGCGAGGTGTGCACCATGCGGGGCAAAAAATGCCGCGCCGGGGACGTCATCGAGCTGGACGGCCAGAGCGTAGAGATCGGGCAGGGTCAGTAAATGCGTCTGCTTTCGCTGGAAGTACAGAACTATCGCAATATTTGTGCGGCACGGCTGGAACCCGGCCGGGAGCTTACCGTCATCTGCGGCAACAACGGTCAGGGCAAGACGAACCTTCTGGAAGCTATCTGGCTGCTGACCGGCGGCAAAAGCTTCCGGGGCGGCAAGGACGCCGAACTTGTGCGCCGGGGAGAAGCATTCGCGGTGCTGGAAGCCGACACCCAGCGGGACCGGCCGGAGGGCTGTGAGCCCGCCGAGCCTGCCCACATCCGCATGACCGTGGGCACCCCGGAGGCCGCAAAGCCCGGGCGCTATGCGGCGGTGAACGGCGCAGCGCCCAAGCGGGCGGCGGCACTGGCAGGCAGCTTTCCGGCGGTGGTGTTCGACCCCGGCCACCTGAGCCTTGTCAAGGGGGCTCCGGAGGGGCGGCGCAAATTTCTGGACGCTGCACTGTGCCAGCTGTACCCCGGGTATCTGGCCAGCTACCGCCGCTATGTGCGGGTATTACAGCAAAAAAATGCGCTGCTGCGCCACTCTGCAACCGGGCAGGAGCGCCCCTATGCGGAAAAGCGTACCCTGTTGGAGGTGCTCAACACCGAGCTTGCCGCGCAGGGCGAAGCCTTGCAGCAGCGGCGGCGGGAGTATCTGGAACTGCTTGCTCCCCGCGCCTGTGCCAACTACGCCGAGCTTTCCCACGGGGCGGAGCGGATGAGCATTCGCTACGCCGCCCAGTTTGCGCCGGGCGGGCTTGCCGACCTGCTGCGTCAGCGGCAGGAGGAGGAGCTGCGCGCCGGGCAGAGCCTGTGCGGCATCCACCGCGAGGACTTGGAGCTGCTGCTGGACGACCAGCCCGCCCGGGTGTATGCCAGTCAGGGACAGCAGCGCAGCGTGGTGCTGAGCCTGAAAATGGCCGAAGCCGCGGCGGCGGCGCAGATCACCGGGGAGCACCCAGTACTGCTGCTGGATGATGTGCTGAGCGAGCTGGACGAAGGACGCAAGCAGTATCTGCTCACCTGCATGAAGGAAAAGCAGACCTTTGTGACCAGCTGCGATGATACGGACTTTTTAAAGACCGACGGCGAGGTGTACCGCATGGACGGCGGGGTGCTGAGCCGGGTCCGACAGCATGGATAAATGTTGTAAGCGATACTGCATAAAAGCTGCATTTTCACGGACTTTATGCAGACAGAAGACACGGGAGAAAATACAGTATGTATATTCATCTGGGGCGGGACTATGTCCTGAACGACCGTGACATCATCGGGATCTTTGACCTTGAGACCACCACCACCTCCCCCCGGGGGCGGGAGTTTTTGAACTACGCCCAGAAGAACGGGGCGGTGGTCAGCCTTTCGGACGAGCTGCCCCAGTGCTATGTGCTGGCAGACGGAGGGCTGGTGGATGCGGTGTATCTTTCGGAGCTGTCCAGCGCCGCCATGCGCCGCAGAGCGCAAAAGATGGTGGAGTGAAATTTGCGGAAAATGGGCGGAAGATCCACAGAAAAAAGAGGGATGGGAAAGCCCCGGAACTGCCCGGAAAGCCGCACCGTGCCAGCCGGAATGCCCTGTGCGGGCAGCGCGTGAAAACACAACAAAACGGCGAGAAAAAAGTACACCATGGTGTACCGGTTCCCGCTTTGCTATAATTTGAAAAAACAAACGCAAAAATGAACAAAAGGGAGAAAGGATATGGCAGAAGAAATCATTACCAGTACAAATGCCGATACCGTAACCGACCACGAGTATAACGCCAGCGAAATTCAGGTGCTGAAGGGTCTGGAGGCGGTGCGCAAGCGCCCGGGTATGTATATCGGCTCCACCGGTGAGCGCGGTCTGCATCATCTGGTGTACGAGATCGTGGACAACGCCATTGACGAGGCACTGGCCGGTTACTGCGACCACATTGAGGTCAAGATCCTGAAGGATAACATCATTCAGGTCACCGATAACGGCCGCGGCATCCCCGTGGACATTCAGGCTGATACCGGTCTGCCCGCCGTCACCGTGGTGTACACCATCCTGCACGCCGGCGGCAAGTTCGGCGGCGAAAATTCCGGCTACAAGGTGGCCGGCGGTCTGCACGGCGTGGGCGCTTCGGTGGTCAACGCCTGCTCCGAGTGGCTCACTGTCAATGTGCGCCGCGACGGCAAGGAGTACGAGCAGACCTTCCGGCGCGGCGACCCGGACGGCGACCTCAAGTGCATCGGCACGGTAGCCGATGGCGTCACCGGCACCCGGGTCACCTTCAAACCCGACCCGGAAATGTTCAAGGATACCACCGTCTACGACTTCGACACGCTGGAAAAGCGCCTGCGGGAGGAAAGCTTCCTGAACGCCGGCGTCAAGATCACCCTGACCGATGAGCGTCAGCTGTACACCCCCGTGCTGGAGGATGGGCAGGAGGGCGACCCCTGCTACCGCTCCGAGGTCATGTGCTACGAGGGCGGCATCAAGAGCTTTGTCACCTATCTGGGCGAAAAGCGCAAGCTGGAAGTGCTGCACCCCAATGTCATCTACCTCAAGGGGCAGACCGACCGCGGCGTGGCGGAGATCGCTTTGCAGTACAATTCCAGCTACAACGAGCTGCTTCTGAGCTTTGCCAACAACGTCAACACCCCGGACGGCGGCACCCACGAAGAGGGCTTCAAAGCCAGCCTGACCCGCGTGTTCAACGATTACGGCCGCAGCCACGGCCTGCTGAAGGACAAGGACGAGAACCTGTCCGGCGCAGACGTGCGCGAGGGTCTGATCTGCGTCATCTCGGTCAAGCTGCAGGAGGCCGAATTTGAAGGCCAGACCAAGGCAAAGCTGGGCAATACCGAAATTCGTACCCTCGTTTCCAACATGGTCTACTCCAAGCTGATGGAGTTCTTTGAGGAGAACCCCGGCGTGGCAAAGGCCATTTTTGAAAAAGCCACACAGGCCGCCCGCGCCCGCGCCGCCGCCAAAAAGGCCCGCGAACTGGTGCGCCGCAAGAGCGCGCTGGAAACCAGCCGGATGCCCGGCAAGCTGGCCGACTGCCGCGAGAAAGACCCCAGCCGCACCGAAATTTTCATCGTCGAGGGCGATTCTGCAGGCGGCTCTGCCAAGATGGGACGCGACTCTGCCATTCAGGCCATCCTGCCGCTGTGGGGCAAGATGCTGAACGTGGAAAAGGCCCGCGCCGATAAAATTTACGGCAACGACAAGCTGATGCCGGTGGTGCTGGCATTGGGCTGCGGCATCGGTGACGAGTTCGATATCTCCAAGCTGCGGTATGACAAGGTGTTCATCATGGCCGATGCGGACGTGGACGGCTCCCACATCTGCACCCTGATGCTGACCTTCTTCTTCCGCTATATGCGCCCCCTCATTGAGCAGGGTCATGTGTATGTGGCACAGCCGCCCCTGTTCAAGGTGCAGAAGGGCAACACCATCAAGTACGCCTACAACGACGCGGAAATGGCCATCCTCTCGCAGGAGATGCCCGGCGCAAAGGTGAACCGCTACAAGGGCCTTGGTGAGATGAACCCCGAGCAGCTGTGGGAGACCACCATGAACCCGGACAACCGGGTCATCGTGCAGATCACCATCGAGGATGCCGAAAAGGCCGATGAAGCCTTTACCATCCTGATGGGCGATCAGGTGGAGCCCCGCCGCCGCTTTATCGAGACCAACGCCCAGTACGCAAAGCTGGACGTGTAAGACACGGAGGAACAAATGGAAGAAGATTATGTGATGATACCGGGCAGCGGAACCAAAAAGATCATCCGCGATGTCAAAAAGGAGATCGAGACGGCCTTCCTGGATTATTCCATGTCGGTCATCGTGTCCCGCGCCCTGCCCGATGTGCGGGACGGCTTGAAACCCGTCCACCGCCGCATTCTGTACACCATGCATGAGCGCGGCAACGACCCCAGCCATGCATACCGCAAATCCGCCGATACCGTCGGTGCGGTGCTGGGCTCTTACCACCCCCACGGCGACGCATCGGTCTACGACGCCATGGTACGTCTGGCACAGGATTTCTCGCTGCGCTATCCGCTGGTGGATGGTCAGGGTAACTTTGGTTCTGTGGACGGCGACCCCCCGGCTGCTTACCGTTACACCGAAGCCCGCATGAGCCGCATGGCGGTGGAGATGCTGACCGATATCGAGAAGGACACCATCGACTGGGACCCCAACTTTGACGAGACCAAAAAGGAGCCCAGCGTGCTGCCCTGCCGCTTCCCGAACCTGCTGGTCAACGGCAGTCAGGGCATCGCAGTCGGTATGGCCACCAACATCCCGCCCCACAACCTGAGCGAAGTCATTGACGGCTGTATCGCCTATATTGACGACCCGGACATCGACCTGCCCGGCCTGATGGAGCACATCAAGGGCCCGGACTTCCCCACCGCCGGCATCATCATGGGACGCAGCGGCATCCGCGCCGCCTACGCCACCGGACGCGGCAAGATCACCCTGCGCGGACGCGCCACCATTGAGGAGACCAAGAACGGCCGCACCCAGATCGTGATCACCGAGATCCCCTATATGGTCAACAAGGCGCGTCTCATCGAGCACATGGCAGACCTTGTCAAGGAAAAGCGCATCGAGGGCATCACCGGCCTGAACGATGAGACCAACCGCAAGGGTATGCGCATCGTGGTGGACATCCGCAAGGACGCCAACGCACAGGTCATCCTGAACCAGCTGTACCAGTACACCCAGCTGCAGGACACTGTGGGCGTTATCATGCTGGCCATCGACCATAAGGTGCCTAAGGTGCTCACCCTGAAGCAGATGCTGCAGAAGTATGTGGAGTTTCAGGATGAGGTGGTGCGCCGCCGCACCCAGTACGACCTGAAAAAGGCCAAGGAGCGCGCCCACATTCTGGAAGGCTTGAAGAAGGCTACCGACATCGTGGACGAACTGATCGCCACCATCCGCGCCTGCAAGGGCGGCATGGCAGAAGCCAAAGCTGCCATCATGGAGCAGTTCGGCTTTGATGACCCGCAGGCAGACGCCATCGTCAAGCTGCAGCTGGGCCGTCTGGCTGGTCTGGAGATCTTGAAGATCGAGGAAGAGCTGGCAAGCCTGCAGGCCAAGATCGAGGACTGGGAAGCCATTCTGGCGGATGACGCCCGGGTGCTTGCCATCGTCAAGGACGAGCTGCTGGAAATGAAGAAGCGCTTTGGCGACGAGCGCCGCACCGAGATCCAGTCCGTGACCGGTGAGGTGGATATCGAGGATCTGATTGCCGAGGAGCAGTGCGTCTACACCCTGACCGAGGCCGGTTATATCAAGCGTCAGCTCAAGGCCACCTATCAGGCACAGCGCCGTGGTGGACGCGGCATCTCCGGCATGACCCGCAAGGAAGAGGACATCGTGCAGGAGATGTTCGTAGGCTCCACCCACGACTATGTGCTCTTTGTCACCGACCGGGGCCGCCTGTTCCGCATCAAGGGCTACACCATCGCCGAGGGCAGCCGCACCAGCAAGGGCATGAACATCGTCAACCTGCTGCAGCTGGCGGAGGGCGAAAAGGTGACCAATATGATCTGCCAGAGCAAGGACGCCGAGCAGTCGGGCGGCTATGTGACCATGGTCACAAAGCAGGGTCTGATCAAGCGCACCCCGCTGGAGCAGTACGCCAACATCCGCAAGAGCGGCCTGATCGGCATTGCCCTGAACGAGGGCGACGCACTGGCATGGACCCGCCTGACCTCCGGCCACGATATGCTCATCGTTGCCACCCGCAACGGTCAGGCCATCCGCTTCAACGAAGAAAACGCCCGCCCGATGGGCCGTAACGGCCACGGCGTGCGTGCCATCCGTCTGGCAGAGGGCGATGAAGTCGTGGGCGTGTGCATCTGCCGCGAGGGCGGCACGGTGCTGACCGTGACCGAGAACGGCAAGGGTCGCCGCTCGGATATCGACACCTACCGCATCACCGCCCGCGGCGGCAAGGGCATCCGCAACTACGATGTGAGCCGCGACAAGGTTGCCGCCGTGAAGATCGTGGATGACGTGGACGATGTGCTGCTGAGCAGTCAGGAGGGCATCATCATCCGCCTGCACGCCAATGAGATCCCGGTGCAGAGCCGTTACGGCTCCGGTGTCCGTGTCATGCGTCTGGGCGAGAATGATAAGGTCATGGTCCTGGCCCGTACCGACCACGACGATGAAGCCCAGACCGAGACGGTAGAGGCTGAGGAGGGCGATGAGCCCACCGCAGAGCAGCTGGCCGCCATGGAAGCAGCCGATGAGGCCTCCGCCTCCGAGGCACCGTCTGAGGATTGAGCCTGTCTTGCCTCTCCTGCTAGGAGAGGTGGCACGGCACAGCCATGACGGAGAGGTTCTTCTCCCCAAAAGCAAAACCTCTCAGGCGCTTTGCGCCAGCTCCCCTAGTAGGGGAGCC
>OHUQ01000152.1_pt1 | contig 16990 bp, 18 predicted proteins | sample 1579261 | NCBI WGS metagenome assembly OHUQ01 (sample SAMEA3882541, study PRJEB24775) | human gut metagenome | biome: human-associated habitat; feature: intestine environment; material: feces | place: Netherlands | collected 2009/2010
TGATCGGTTGTGGGTTAGATAAATTGGATTGGCACAGAGTATCTAAACTTATAAAAGAGACTTTTGTTAACACAGAAGTAGAGATAATCGTGTGTAGATTGTAGGAGGTTCTATGAGTGATTTTATTGGACAGGTTAGAGTAATTTATCCATCACGAACTATGTTCAGAGTATTGAGTAAAATAAAAAGTGCTGATTGTTATAAATGTGTGAATCTAAGCGGAGCTGAAAAGGGTAATCGTAACTGATGACTTGTGGAGGTGATATATTGTTTAAAACAGAAACACCACCTGATATTGATAAATACAGTGTGGACGAAGTTTATAAATTAATACAGGATCCAGAAGGAAGTAATTTACCAAAACCGATAAAGAGATTGAAAATAATACAGATATTATTTGAAATACTTGGGTATGATTTATCCCCAGATTTAGCATTGGCTTTGGCTTCTGAACCAAATGCACAGTTGATTATAGCTACTGCTGGTGGTGGTAAGACTACTGGTTCACAGATAAAGGTTGTCCTGGAAAAGCTGTGGAGACAGTCTAAACGTGGTGGCAAATTATCAGGCGATAAGGTTCTTAGCCTGGTTTATAACAGACACAATGTTACACAGATGAAGGAAAAGCATGCGGCTATTGTGTCAAGAATAGCTCTTTCTGGAATAAAAGGATTTGATGTGGATCCAAATATAAATGCAGCAACTATGCATAGCTTCTGTGATCAGATACGAACTATGTTTGTAGCCAAAATTGGTATGCTGAATTATAAATTGTTGGATAATAATGAAGCTATCAAGTTAATGGATACAGTGAAAGTTTCCATTTTGAATAAGTTTTCTATTCGAGGATCAAATGCAAGAGCCGAGGATTTGATTACGTTATACAATTACTACAGAGAGAGTATGATCCCAGTGGAAAAAATTGATGGATTAGACCAGTCCGTAGATGTTCCACTTGACACAGAAGTTGTTATTGAGATTTTCAAACTGTACAACACTATGAAAAAGATGAAAAAGAAGTATGATTTTTCAGATATGTTGAATAGTGTGTATGAGTATCTTAAGAATAATCCAGATGACTTAAAACAGGTGCAGAAGTACTTTGATTATATTGTTGCAGATGAGGTACAGGATTTTACACCTATAATGATGAGTCTGCTTCAGTTGTTTGTAAGTGACGGCACTCCGTTATTGTGTATTGGAGACGAAGATCAGGGAATTTACAATTTCAGAGGAGCCGATATTTACAACACATTAGACTTCGAGAGCAAGTTTAACGATGGAAAGGTTTACTCCTTGTCACAGAACAGACGTTGTGCAGCTAATATACTTGAGCTGGCAAAGAAAGTAATTTCAGAGAATGATCTCAGATTTGATAAGCAGTTATTAGGAATCAGACCAGGTGGTTTAGTCCAGTATGTATCTTATAATACTGTTGCCGGAGAGAATATTCAGGTATTAGATCAGTTGAAGAAAATGTCTACTGATGAACTGTATGAGACTATTGTGTGTTATCGTGAGAAGAATAGTAGCATTATGCTTGCAGAGTTACTGGAAAATGAGGGTGTACCTTTTAACGTATTAAGTGGCTTCACACCATTCAGTCATCCGTTGTTTCGTGATGTGATTGCAGTTATGGATGCACTAGAGTCTCCGTTGGATAGAAAGTGTATGCTGAACCTGTATAAAGTTTTACCAATTACAAGAGAACAAATGCAGTATGCGGCTGGCTATAATCCAAAGACAAAGAAGTTTGATGATGTCGAACAGATGCCATTTTGGCGGTTGGATTATGGCAGTGCATACAATAGAGCTGGTTTTGGCGATTGTATGGAGTTATTGAAAACGATATCTATTGGTATTAGTAAGATACCTATGAAAAATTACTTCAATACCTTACTTTCTATGATTTGCAAGTATCATTGGAATTTTATTAGAAAATCCAGAGAGAATTTGGAAGTGTATGATGACTATATTGAGTCGAAGGTTAAGACTATCTTTGATGTCGATTACTTGTACAAAGAGGTGTATAATCGATTTTCTCAGAGAAAGGATATTTGTCGACGTAATCAGGAGGGACGTGTTGGAGTAACGCTGTCAACATTCCATAGTTTGAAGGGACTTGAGTACAAGAATGTCATTATTATGGATATGGATGATTCCATATTTCCAAAATTTTCTATGTTGGAAAATAGAGACTATACAGAGATGCAGAAAAAGGCTCTCAAGGAGTGTGAAACTAGGTTGTACTATGTAGCAGTTACGAGAGCAAAAGATAATCTCTATATTTACTACAATCAGGACAACCCATCTAGGTATGTAGCTCTGTATAAAGATGATTCTAAGAGTACAGTTTCTACTGATACCAGTGATATGAATTTCTTTAATGAGTCATTTGGGGATTATGATGATTTTGAGGATTTTGAAGATTTCGAGGATCTTCCGGAGGAGAATCTTATAGACAGCACAGAATTAGACACGCCTGATTTGACTGACACTGATTTGTCAAATACTTCGCAGGTAGGACAGTCATCATTTTTAGCAAATTTGTTAAAAAAGATTTAGCCAGGAGGTCATATGGATTTTTATAAAATACTGGAGGAGAGGAGGCTCTCCTCCTTATTACGTGTAGAGTTATATAATTATGTGGATTTTGAGAATTCACATACTGTCTACTCTGTGTTAGATTCTCTAAGAAGTGAACCCCAGAAAAGAGTTCTTATTTATGGAGATTACGATGTAGATGGTTTAATGTTTGCTCTAATTGCCAGGGATTTTGTGAGGTCTATTGGATGTAAAAATTACGAGGTTTTTAGGTATGAACATCGTACGCATGAGTTAGATAAAAATGCGGTTAGGTATTGTATTCAAAATCATTTTAACTATTTTATCATAGGAGATACTGCATCTTCTGATATGGATAGTTTGAAAATGTTACGTAGTTACGGCATACAGGTTATTGTACTTGATCACCATAACACTAGGTACAGTTACTCTGATTATCCGGATATCGGCATAGTTAATACTATGATCGAGAATCAAATACTTGGAGATAGTGTTTATGCGTACAGTGCAGCAGCATTGGGGTATGTAATTTTTGATGCCTACTTACACAGATGCGGTTTAGAGTTTATAACCAAAGCGGAGGCATATGCTTTAGTTAGTCTTTATTCAGATTGTATGGATATGAGCAATAGTTTAAATCGTGCAATTTATTATAAGGCTACTGATGTAGAGAAGGAACGGCTGCCAAAATTCATCAAGCATTTTATGAATCAGTATCAGCGGTTTAGTGCAAGATTCATTGGATTCTGGTTTGCACCTAGGATTAATTCAATGTTTCGTTCCGAGAATTTTCAGATACTAAATAGGTACTTCTTTGATGATTCTATTGATGCAGTTGGCATTACAGACTGTATAAATTCAATAAATGAGAGCTACCAGACGGATAGAGAGAATGTCCGTTTATTGTCTGATATTGTAGACTATGAAGAACTGGATCATTTTGTGTATAGCGATTTGGAGTCCGCTTATGAAAAAAGCGGTTTTCATATGAGAAACGTACAGAATTATACTGGATTGGTAGCGAATAAGTTATCAGAGCGTTGTGGTAAAACTGCTATTGTTTTCTGTGAGTATGAAGGTCAATATAAAGGTTCTGTACGAGACTTGTTTGGTAAAAATTATCTTAAGATATTCAAACAGCTTGGTTTTGCTGAGGGGCACAATTCAGCCTTTGGAATAAAGATAAGACTGTTTGAGCTTCAAAGATATCTAGACAGAGTAAAACGTATTGATGAGAAGTTTTATGTTTCAGATATGAATGAGCCTATTATGGAAGAAGTGTTGAATAAAGTACTGTGTGTATTAGCAGTGATTGTAAGTTTCCTTATAAGTAGCTGTATAACAGTCTACATTGTGGAACACCTTTAAGGAGGTGCCATGTGTTCAATTTAAATTTAACGCCTGAGGTTCAAAATATACTGAGCGTTCAGGGAATTTATGCCGAAGAGGATATACTGTACGCACTAGAACAGTATAAATTTTGGACAAATGATGAAATACTGAATTTATTTGATGATGACAGTAATTATTGTTTTCTGGATCCACAACTGAATTATTCGGAGTTTAAGGATATACAGGAGCAATACGGTGTAATTATAAAATCTTTGAATAGTAGAACTTTGGTAGTGTATATTCCTATCTTCACTCCAGAGCTTCCACCTTCATTCGATTTGGCATTAAGTTCTTTCAGTATAGAAAAGTGCTATATTACACGATACAACTATGATTGCATACGTGGAAATAAACGCATTGAGTACAATCCGGACATTCTTATAAAGAAGATTATACTTGATGCAATAAATTTACATGCTACTGATGTTCATTTAACGGTTGAACATATAAATAATGAAGTGCGGTATCCAGTATTATACAGGCGTGATGGTGTTATGTACACTTTAGATAGTTACCGGTTAGATAAACAGTTGAATGAGTCACTTGTATCAAAATTAATTGATAAAAAGACGAGTAAAAATTCACTAGATCTTGGGATTGCAGCCGGTGTAGTTGCAAATTCATCAAATTTGTTTGGAACAAATGATGTTGAATTACGAATTTCAGCTAATAAAGTATTGGATGGTTACAGGTGTGTAATAAGAATCCAACAGAAGAAAACTGTCAGTCTGAAAATAGAAGAACTTGGGTTTGCTCCAAGTGTTTTACATGATATAGAGCTGCTTGCGAATAAAAAGTCCGGAATCACTTTGATTACCGGTGCTATAAGAACGGGTAAGAACACTACAGCTTTTGCTATGGCTAATAAAATGATACAAGACCCTATTAGTATTGTATCGTATGATTCACCAGTTGAAGTACTTATGCCTTTTGCCCAGGTTGATTATCAGGAAGATAGCAAACGTCTATTGTCTTTAGTTCGATTAACGAAAAAGCAGGATGTTGATGTGGCTTTTCTTAACGAGATACCAACAAAAGAGGTAGCTTTTGCTGTAAGCGATTTAGCAGAGAGTTCCATTTATGTAATAACGACAATGCATCTTGATAGATTATGGCAGTTGCCGTACAGATTATATGATTACTATGGTGAGAGCTATAAGAATATAATCTCACAGATAAACGGTGTTCTGAATCAAAAGATGTTTGGAGTGCAGTGCCCACATTGTAGAGAAGAAAGGCTACTTTCTGAGTTGAAGAGCGAGCCTATTTACAAATTCCTTTCTAGTAAGGGAGTAAACTCTTATTTCGTTACCAAAGGGTGCAAGCATTGTAGAGACGAGATGGAAAGTATTTTTTCTTCCATGTCCTGAGTTACGGTATTTTGATATTTTTTAATCAGCTGTGGTTCATAATCACCGTTACGATCCCTTGGAATGGCTACATCCATATCTCCATAACTGGTATGCATAGTTTTACGGGAGTGTCCATTTCTACTATTGTCCGTTTCTTTGTTTCGGTACAAAGCATTTTTACTACAGTTTGAACAAGATACAATATTGATTGTACCCATTTTTACTAAATGCTAAAGTTATTATATTTAAATAATCCTAAAAATATGATATTTATAAAATGATACGAAAAACAAAAAGTTGACATAATCGTATCAATAATGTACTATAAAAATGCAGTTTATTGTTTGCTTTTTTAGAAAGGAGGAAGATTATGTTGCAAGTTGAAACAGGGCATTTTGCTAAGCTGCGATTGGAGGATATTAGCGAAGTTATTGAAGCTGAGCCAAGAGTAGAGTGTTTTGATTATGAAGTTAAAATGATTCTTGATGATGTGAACCATGCGGTCGATAATAAGAACTACATTCCGCCTACGCCAACGGAAGAGAATCCTGCGTTGTCAGATGATTACATATTCGATACAGAAGATGTTAATTTGATATTGCAAGATTTGAATTGTGATAATTTTGTGGCCAAGATACTTGATCTTAGTAAAGGGGCAAAAAAGCGTAAAGCAAAAGGCTATCCACAAGAATATTTATATGTGTTCAAATATGCATGTAGATTAAGTAGACTAGATGTTAATACTAGCGGAGTGGAGTATGATAAGGTGCTTATCTATATAAAAATAAATAGCCGAAAAATACCGATTAATAAGGTATATATAGTATCATTTCACAAGAATAATGTAAAACGGTAATGAATTTAGAAAATAAATCTTTCAGTATGCAGCGATTACTGCATACTGAAGGATATGAAATATATAATAAAGAATTTAAAAGAAAATAGTTAAGAGAGTAGGTGATTATATGAATTATTTAGAGCTTGCTTACTGTAATGAATGTGAGGACTTGGTTAGATATGATATTGAAGAAGAGGTAATCACAGAAAAATTTAAAGGCCAAATAATAAAATATAAATTTAAAGTCGGGAAATGTAAAGAATGTGGATGTGAGGTGGCTACGGATATTGGTTACAATTCAAGAAAATCAAAAGCTAAATTGGAAGCATATAAAACTCGGCAAGAGTTAATCACTTTGAAATTAATTACAGAAATTTTACGAAAATATGATATAAGTAAAGAAGGTTTAGCAGATATTGCAGGATTTGGAAAAGTAACAATAAAACGATATTATGATGGGATTATACCGTCAAGGGAATATTCTGATATACTTTTTAATATTTTGAATAAAGAGCAATATTTCATGGAATTAGTGGAAAAAAATAAAGAGAAATTAAAAAATATTGCATATAAAAAAATATTAGTTCGCTATAATAAATTAATGGAAATTGAAAATTCAAAGATTTTGCAAATTTCAAATTATATTGTTACTCATATGGATGAAGTGAATCCTTTAGTATTAGAAAAATTATTATGGTTTTCCAATGGTATTAATTATGCTTTAAATGGAACATGGTTAATAGGGGAAGTTGCTCAGGCTTGGCCTCAAGGACCAGTTTATATTAAAATTTATAATAGATATAAAAGTTTTGGATATAAACCAATTGATGATGGAATATATAGTACTCACGGATGTGTGATTTCTCAACTTAAATCAGAGGAAATAAAGGCGATAAATATGGCGATAAAGACATTTGGACTTTATTCGTCTGTAATATTGGAGAAAATAAGTTGTTCACAGTCTCCTTGGAAAGAGAAACGAATTGGATATGAAATGAATGAGCCTGGCAATGAGTCTATAGATGAAAATTCAATAAAAAAATTCTTTGAAGAACATGAATTAAACAAAGAAGAAGTAATACTAAGATATATAATGGATAATATAAAATGCTAAAGAAGTAATTATTTTGAATTGATTAGACATCTGTAAAGAGATTGAATACGGAGGAGGGCATACGAAAACAATTAAACATTTTTCGTATGCCCTTTTGCGTGGCTGGGGAAATTACCATAACGTGAGATAAAATGAGGTATGTTAATTATGGAACTATACCATAAGATTTTCAAAAACCGTTCAAATTTATCAATATATCTTGAGAATCCAGAGCCTCTTAAAGACTATGATGAGAAATTGCTGAATCATTTAACACATGCTGGTGACATTGATGAACTTCATCAGGCAAAGATAGATACTTTAAGAAATTTTAGTGACATCTATAATTTTGATGTGACAGATGCGGAGTTCCCAGAACCGAGAGGTCATTTCGATAATGCAGAAGAGAAAAGAGCTTTTGTAGAAAAGAGAATTTTATTACATGATATAGTCATGTATTTAGGTAATATATATAAGTGGTATCATGAAATAATATACAATAAGCAAAGTCGGTTACCTGAGATTCGATTGAAAAATATGGCCATAGATTATACTGAAATATATCAGAAAGCAGTGGGAGACTATAAGAACGCCATTGTCAATGGGATGCCTCATGCAGTGACAGCCTCATTTATGTTACCATCCCTGATCGAGCGCGGTTTAACATTAGCTTTGCAAAATAGAATGTTATATAAATGTATTTGCGGATTGCCTGAAATAAACTATTTAAATGAAGAGGGACTGATTGATGAAGAGGAGGAGAAATATATTGACATTTTTCTTCATAATACAGAGAGATTTTGCTTTGATGCCAGGGAAGATCATGTAATGGGAAAGATGTACACTCTCTTTGTTCGTCAGGGAGTATTGGAAGAGTCGGCAGAAAATGAGATGGTTTTGACGGGAGTGGGACATAGAAATAGAAGTGGAAGAAAAGTTACACGAACTCTGGGATCATTGCTAAAAAGCGATTTTGCGAAAAGTGAGATTTTGCCTGAGTATATGGAGCTCATGGATAATATTTTTGTGAAGTTAAATATCAGAAACAGTATTATGCACGGCCTTGGGGAATCATTTGATTACTTGAATATTGGACTAGTGTCTATAATGTTTCAGTTGTTATGGGATATTGGATCGTGCGAAATATTTAAGGATTGAATATACGATAGAGTTTTATTGGAGATAAAAGATGTTTAATTACAAAAACCTGTGTGACTACGAATTTGAAATATTGTGCAAAGATATAATGCAGAAGAAGCTGGGTGTCCCCCTTCAAATATTTGCGAGAGGTCGGGATGGCGGCATTGATATAACTGATGATACTGTGAGTAAGAATGTTGTTATACAGGTCAAGCATTATATCAATAGCAAATACAGTGATCTTATATCAAGCCTGAAGAAGGAGGTTTCTAAGGTTGCCGAGCTGAAACCGGAGAAATATTATGTGTGCAGCGCATTGGAGCTAACCCCGGCAAATAAGACGGAGATTTTCGATTTGTTTGCAGAATACATGGAGGGTTCATGTAATATATTGTCGTTGAATGATATAGATGGGTATCTGCAGGATTCGGCAAATATTGATATAGTGCGAAAGCATTACAAATTGTGGCTTGAATCCACAAATATATTGGCAGAGATCAATAGCAGAGATATTTTTATAGATTGCGAAACGCTTCTCTACAATATAAAAGAGGAACACGTGAGCATTTGTCGTCAGAGGAATTGGAAGACCTGCTGGATTCGATGGATTTTGATGATTTTTGTGTATTTGAAGAAAATCTGAAGAATAATGGACTGGAACTGTGTGAACTGGTGGACAGTGATGTTGTTCTGGAAAAGCTGGACAAGGCCATGCGGGATTACATAGATGGATATGACAGATCCGAAAGTTATACAAATCAGGATACATATGAACTTTTTAAGGAGAATACGATATACAACGGAGTGTATCATGAGGTTGATGTAGATAAGGTTGTAAATATTTTAGCGGATTGCGTGCGGGATGATATATATGACGATGTGACAGGTAAATTGGCAGTGTTCCCTCGTGTGATAATAGATGACATGGACTTATCCAGATATTATATCTGGGCGGATACTGGTGAGATTGAGAGTTATGTGTGCGATGTGCTTGCTGATCCTGGTGACAGAGATTATGGCGATTTTTATGATGAGGATAGATATTATTCGGGACAGTTGGATGGGATGGATGAATTGGATTTTATATTTGCGGAGTGACAGCTTTTGAGTTGCGTATTAGAATTATTCTGTATAAATTGAGGTTTAGTTATACAAATAGAACTTTAAGTTCATGGCACTGCGCTTTAATGTGTTTTATAATGTTGCTATGGAGGTGTTTGGATAAATGAATGGACAATTTATTTCCTTTAATAACCAGAGTGATTTCGGAGACATAGTGCGTATTTACCGTGATTGTCAGCATATATCACAAGAACAATTTGCAGAAATGATAGGAGTAAGTCAAAGAGCTGTAGCATATTGGGAGAATGGAAGAATTCCAGAAACTAAGAATATGCAAAAGGTTTTACAACTACCTAATTTTATAGAAGCTTGCAAAGATTATTACAAGGGGAGGGCATTCTAATGAGCACGGTAAGTACTAAAAATTTTGGTGAGGTTAAGATTGCTATTTTGAATTTGTTGAGTGATCATGAGGAACATAGTGCAGATGAAATTTTTGCTTATGTTAATAATGCGATTGCCCCGAGGGAAATAACGAAATCTCATATGTATACATCTATAAGTCAATTAATTGATCATGGTATAGAAATAACTAAAGCTGATAATGGGGGGTATTGCCTAAAGGAGGAGGAAAGCAGAATTATCAAAGATTCAAAAGACTTTGTGGTAAAACGGTTAACAGAATGTATGGATTATCTGCAACAAAGGCTTAGTTTTGATCTTAGTACTTTAGAATATCTTAGCCTGAAGGAGCTAAATGAGGAATTACAGAATTCTATTAGTGAGATTATAGATAAATAAAATACTGTTGAAAAATAAAAATAACAACTCAAATTTTTGAGTTGTTATTTTATTTTTATAAATATTATTTGATTTTATTGCATAAACTTAAATAAACAAGTAAAATGTAAAATAATTATGGAGGTAACTAAAATGACAACTGAAGAATTATATGAAAAATTAGAGTTAATTCAAAAAATAAAATGTGAAACAGCAACATTAGAAATAAAAAGTGCAGAAAATGGATGCCCCAAGAGGTTGTATGATTCCCTGTCTAGTCTGTCTAATCAGGATGAAGGAGGAATTATTATATTTGGTGTAGATGAGAGCCGGAATTACAAGGAAGTTGGTGTGTACGATCCGCAAGATATTCAAAAGAAAATAAATGAACAATGTTTACAGATGGAGCCGGTTGTAAGGCCATTGATTACAGTGGTTGAAAAGGATAATAAATTTTTTGTCTCGGCAGAGATACCTGGTGCAGATATTACGGATAGACCTGTTTTCTATAAAGGAAAAGGGCGGATTAAAGGCTCGTTTACCAGGGTTGGGGATAGTGATGAGCCTATGACAGAATACGAAGTATACAGTTATGAGGCGTATAGAAAAAAATATCAGGATGATGTGAGAGTTGTCGATAGAGCTTCATTTGCTTCCCTCAATCAGGACTTGTTATCAGAATATATCAGATTATTGAAAAAAGGAAAGCCAAGGTTAGCGGCTATAGAAGATAATGAGATATATGAACTGATGAGTATAAAAAGAGACAATGAAATAACATTAAGTGCAGTGATGAATTTTAGTATTTATCCGCAGGCATATTTTCCACAATTATGTATTACAGCAGTTGTTGTTCCTGGGACGGATGTTGGAAATGTAGGCTTACAAGGAGAACGTTTCTTAGATAATCAGCGAATAGAAGGAAATATACAAGAAATGTTGGAAGGGGCTATGCAATTTGTAAACAGGAATATGCGTACAAAGACAATAATCGATCCTAAAACTGGAAAACGGGAGGATAGGACTGACTATCCTGTTACTGCAATCAGAGAAGCTGTTCTCAATGCTCTGGTACACCGTGATTACAGCATACATACGGAGGGGATGCCGATTCAGATAATTATGTTTGATGATCGAATTGAAATTAGAAATCCTGGAGGAATATATGGAAGAATCAGGATAGATCAGTTGGGAAAGGTACAACCGGATACCAGAAATCCTGTAATTGCATCTGAATTGGAAGTGTTAAAGATAACAGAGAACAGATATTCAGGAATTCCTACTATTCGTAGAGCTATGAAGGAATATGATTTACCACAACCGGAATTTTTAGATGAGAGGGGAAGCTTTATTGTTAAACTATATAAATACGGAGAAGAAAAACAAGAAGCTGATACAGATGATATAGAAGCTGATGGCTTAATACTTTTCTGTAAGACACCACGAACAAGGAAGGAAATCTGTGAGTATTTGGGATTGAGTTCGGTAACATATGCAATCCAGAGATATGTAATGCCGTTGGTTGAGAGAGGAATAATAAAAATGAGTATACCAGATAAACCAAAGAGTCTGAAACAGTTATTTTATTGTGATGAACAGGAGGGGTGATTAGATAATATTAAGCCCTATCACTGATAAAAATGCTCCTTGAAATACCCCACCCGCTTCTATATAATTAAGATATATTTGTTACGGAAAATGGACGATTCAGCCCGGTTTTACAGGGCTGAAGTTCAATACCAGGGAGGATTTACTATGAGGTTGGTTACAAGATCGGATTTTGATGGACTTGCGTGTGGCGCACTGCTGAAGGAAGCGGGAATTATTGATCATTGGAAGTTTGCGCATCCGAAGGATCTTCAGGACGGATTGATCGAGGTTACGGAGGATGACTGCCTTGCAAATGTGCCATTTGTTGAGGGTTGCGGACTTTGGTTCGATCATCATTCAAGTGAGCATGAGAGATTGGCGCTTGAGGGTAAATACAAGGGGGAGAGTCGTATAACTCCATCGTGCGCTAGAATAATCTATGAGTATTATGGAGGCAGAGAGAGATTTCCGCAGTTTGACGATATGATGGAGGCTGTTGATAAGGTTGATTCAGGTAATCTTACCATCGATGAGGTACAGAATCCAAAGGGATGGATACTTATTGGATTCCTGATGGATCCTAGAACCGGACTTGGAAGATTCAGGAATTTCACCATATCAAACTACCAGCTCATGGAGAAGCTTATAGATGCATGTCGTACCATGACCACTGATGAGATACTTGCCATGCCGGACATACAGGAGAGAATAGTTCTGTATAATGAGCAGACAGAGAAGTTTAAGGAGATGGTCAAGGCACATACCATAGTGGACGGTAATCTTATCATAAGCGATCTTCGCGGAGTGGATCCGATATATACCGGCAATCGTTTCATGATATACAGTATGTATCCTGAGCAGAACGTGTCAGCGTGGATAGTAAGCGGACGTGGTGGACAGGGATGTTCGGCAGCAGTTGGATACAGTATCCTGAACCGCACAGCGACCATGGATGTTGGAAGCCTTATGCTCAAGTATGGTGGCGGTGGACACAGGAAGGTTGGTACATGTCAGTTCAAGGATGACGAGATGGATACAAGACTTCCTCAGATGCTTGAGGAGCTCAAGGCTCAGGCTAATTCATAAGAAATATTGACAAAAAATAACCGAATGATACAAGTTTTAATTCGTATCATTCGGTTATTTTTTATGTTATAAAAATGTTCTTAAAGGTCTTCTTAAGGATTAGTCTCTCTGGAACAGATCTCTTGTGTATACCTTGTCTTTGATGTCGTCGAGGCATGAATTGTACCTGTTGGCGATGACAGCGTCGGACATGGATTTGAATTTGTCTAGGTCATTTACAACTTTGCTTCCGAAGAATGTGGTTCCGTCTTCAAGGGTTGGCTCGTATACAACGACGGTTGCGCCCTTGGCTTTGATACGCTTCATGACACCCTGTATACTGCTCTGGCGGAAGTTGTCGGAGTTGCTCTTCATCGTCAGTCTGTATACACCTATGACACATTCCTTCTCCTGGGCTGCTGAGTAATCACCGTTATTGTTGTAGTCGTAGTAGCCTGCGATGGAGAGAACGCGGTCTGCGATGAAGTCCTTTCTCGTTCTGTTGCTCTCAACGATGGCGCTCATCATATTCTGAGGCACGTCGTTGTAGTTGGCAAGGAGCTGCTTTGTATCCTTTGGCAGACAGTATCCGCCGTATCCAAATGATGGGTTGTTGTAGTGTGTTCCGATTCTTGGGTCGAGACATACGCCGTTTATGATGTCCTGTGTGTTAAGTCCCTTCATCTCTGCGTATGTGTCAAGCTCGTTGAAGTAGGACACGCGGAGTGCAAGATAGGTATTTGCAAATAACTTTACAGCCTCAGCTTCGGTGAAGCCCATGAACAGAGTGTCTATATCTTCCTTGAGGGCACCCTCCTGAAGCAGTGCGGCAAATGTATGGGATGCCTTAACTATCTTCTCGTCATTCTTGTCTGTGCTGACAATTATCCTTGATGGATAGAGGTTGTCGTACAGTGCCTTTGATTCACGAAGAAACTCTGGGCTGAAAATGATATTTGACGTGTTGTATTTCTTCCTTACGGACTCGGTATATCCAACTGGTATAGTTGATTTGATGACCATGATGGCATCCGGGTTGACCTTGAGGACGAGCTCGATAACGGCCTCAACGGCTGATGTGTCGAAATAGTTCTTGTTGCTGTCGTAGTTTGTCGGGGCAGCTATGATTACGAAATCTGCATCCTTGTATGCTGATTTGCCATCGAGAGTTGCTGTGAGATCAAGCTCCTTCTCGGCGAGATATTTCTCAATATAGTCGTCCTGTATAGGGGATTTCTTGTTGTTGATGAGATCAACCTTTTCAGGGATGATGTCAACTGCCGTTACATGGTTGTGCTGTGCCAGCAGGGTCGCAATGGACAGACCAACGTAACCGGTTCCTGCCACTGCAATGTTCAGTGGGGATGGAGACTCGAGCTTGTGTGCGCCAGCATTGATGAACATTTCTGTGAGGTCGAAGTTCAAAACCTCTGACAAACTTTCGAGCTGCTCTATAGAAGGAACAAAATCCTTCTGCTCTATTCTGGAAATGAGTGCTCTGTTGATACCGGTTGCATCGGCGAGCTGAGCCTGGGTCATACCCTTTTCTTTTCTTCCGTTCATGACAGTGTCGGCGAGACGTGACTGTGATAATTTCTTCATGATCAAAATTCCTTTCTCTGATGAGTATTCTCTATTATTCTTAGAAGTATTATTCAAAACTAGCAACAAATGTTAATATTTATAACATTTACAATGCCATAATACATGTAAAAACGGCATAAATCAAGAGAAAAATGTATTTTAAACATAAAATTATACATAATTAATGTTAATTAAAATAACATACATAAAACAACTGAAAATATAGTTTATTTCAACGCAACATCGAGTCTTATCGGATTGTGATCGCTGTTTTTAAAATCCAGATTTATGGTCTCTGTGGAGTTAATCTGCAAATTGCTCGATACTATGAATCCGTCGATGACATAATATTGGAAACTCTCATGGTCATGTCCTTCGTATGGTTTATCCAGGGACCGGCATGTCGGAGCTGAGGAATCGGTGATGCAGGTGAAGGAATCTCCAAATTCAGATACATCTATATTTCCTGGTGCCCACAGGTCAGCGGACTGCTGAGGGTATGCGGACAGATCCACATTTGAAAAAGTCTGGTTGAAGTCGCCTCCTGCGATAACGTAGTTCCCTGCTGCAGCCTCATTTTGGAGAATGTCGGCGAGCATCCTGGTCTGGGCGGCTTTGCCCTCGCCTGAGTCATAAGCCTCCAGGTGGAGATTTACTATGACGAGTTCGTGTTCACTTCCGGCAATCGGTATTCTGGACACGATCAGGCATCTTTTCAGGTTGCACAGTCTGATCGGGTAGGAAAATGGACATGGAAGCTGTATTCTTTCTGCATCCGATACTTCAAATGAGCTGAGAGTCATTATTCCTGATGTCACTCTGCCGATCGGTGGAAGTGGATATGGAACCATGAGTGTTTTGTAGTTGTAGGCGTATGAGCTTGTATATGACGGCAGCTTTTCCCTCAAAATATCGGCTTCGTTTATCTTGTGGCTTCTGGATGATCGTTCATCGACCTCCTGGAGAAGAAAGATGTCAGCGGCAAGTGAATTCAGCTCTGATGTGATGGCCTCCATATTGTCGTTTACCTGCTTGGCTGTGGAAGTGTACACACTGTCTCCTCCGTCCATGAAAAAGTCAGCATTTGCACCGAGGGATCCGTAGCCGAGATTCCATGTCACGATGGATATGGAGTCGCCGACAGATGGTGAAAGCTTGGCTGAGCCGGTTGCATTTTTGCCAAATGTGCTTCCGGATGCGACCTCAAGGGATTCGGAATCGTCTGGCTTGTATTCTGTTATAGTGAGAACTCCCACAAATATTATGGCGGCCACAAGGATCACACCGAGGACAATACAAGTTATTTTTAGAATTTTTTTTGCTATTATCATGTTGGATATTTCCTGTTCTATGTTTGTTCAGTCCGTCCAAATGGTTAGTTGGACTGACATGTAAAGTATATCAGACGCGGTGTATGTAAACAATGTGTAAAATGACTGTCAGTTGCAACTGTGATATAATAATTAGTGGAACTTAACGTAATTACCGCAGGGGCGGGAGAATTGTTTTGGGAGTGGGTGATACATATGAAGAAATCTATTAGAATAACACATAGGTTGCGAAATTCAGATTATCCGATAGCAGAATATTTCGTGCCATATAAACCTGATGTCTTACAGAAAATTGTTAAAAGTAAATTGGTACGTGAAGAATTGGATATAGTGGCAAGTAAATATGGTAGTTTTGAAGAGTATGCGAAATCGAAATCATTAGAAGCGCTTGACTTAAATTTGGAATCAGTGGAGGATGAAGGTGCCTGGATAAATGATGAGTACAATTTAAGTGAAAATAATATGTGGGATTATCTGGCAGATGTGACACTTATTAATGATACGGTCATGCAGGATAATAGTGATAGCGTTGAAGCACTAAATATGGAAGCACTGCAGACATTTGCCAGCAGGATAAAATATGATTACAGGCGTATCGCAATCTCTATTATGATTTATACAGAGAGATATGTGCATGAAGACTACGTAGATTTTAGTGAAAATAAAAAAACTATATTGACAGATATATACAGATTGATAGATAGGGCGAGCAAATGTAAGGTGCATGATATAGGAGAAATAGATGATATACACGAGAAGTTCCTAACAAGTTATAATAAATTTACTGCTACGAGCTGGAATGAAAATTTAGAGTTTGTACTGGAAAGAGCGGATTCCATAATGAAAAGTATGGTCTCAGATATTGGACAGGAAGAGAAAATAGGCTACTATACAAAGACGCTTAATATTATAAAAAAAGAAATTTTGAAAAGTAGCGGAGAGAAAGTGACGTTAAAAAAGAGATATATTAGGTTTATTTCTAATATAGCCCATGCGTTTAACATCGAAACACATGATATGCCAAAGATGACAGTGCTATTTTTGAAGCTTGTATTTGGAAAGATAAATTAACAGAAATATATAGACATTTTTTTATTTCTCTGTCTCAAATAAATACAAATGATGAATTAGTGTCAACGGGATCAAACAATTTTGAAAGTATGACAAAACAGTTTACGGAAGAGATTGCAAAAATAAA
>OHUQ01000177.1_pt1 | contig 13710 bp, 12 predicted proteins | sample 1579261 | NCBI WGS metagenome assembly OHUQ01 (sample SAMEA3882541, study PRJEB24775) | human gut metagenome | biome: human-associated habitat; feature: intestine environment; material: feces | place: Netherlands | collected 2009/2010
CCATCGACGCGACCAAGGCCAAGGGCGATTCCCTAAGCCTCGACGGCCTGCGCGTGGACGAGGCCATCGACAAGGTCAACGCCTGGCTCGAATCCGCCGGCGTCGGCAAGGGCACCGTCAGCTACCGTCTGCGCGACTGGCTGTTCTCCCGCCAGCGCTACTGGGGTGAGCCATTCCCAGTATATTACAAGGACGGAATGCCACAGATGGTTCCCGAGGAGTGCCTGCCACTCGAATTGCCTGAGATTGAGACCTACAAGCCAACAGAAACTGGCGAGCCACCATTGGGCAGAGCCAAGAAGTGGGCTTGGGATGCCGAGAAGAAAAAGGTGGTTGACAAGAGCCTCGTAGATAACAAGACCGTATTCCCACTGGAACTCAACACCATGCCAGGTTTCGCAGGTTCATCTGCTTACTACCTGCGCTATATGGATCCTCACAACGATGAGGCACTCGTAAGCAAGGAGGCTGATGAGTACTGGCAGAATGTAGACCTCTACGTAGGTGGTTGCGAGCATGCTACCGGTCACTTGATTTATTCCCGTTTCTGGAACAAGTTCCTGTTCGACCTCGGCGTAAGCTGCAAGGAAGAGCCATTCCAGAAGCTGGTGAACCAGGGCATGATTCAGGGCCGTTCAAACTTCGTTTACCGCATCAACAGCGATGACCACGACAAGGCTCCTGTATTCGTAAGTTTGAATCTGAAGAAGGATTACGACGTAACTCCTATCCACGTAGATGTAAACATCGTAAGCAACGATGTTTTGGATATCGAGGCATTCAAGGCTTGGCGCCCTGAGTATCAGAACGCTGAGTTCATCCTGGAAGATGGCAAGTACATCTGCGGATGGGCTATCGAGAAGATGTCTAAGAGTATGTTCAACGTGGTAAATCCAGATATGATTGTCGAGAAGTATGGTGCTGATACCCTGCGTCTCTACGAAATGTTCCTGGGTCCTGTAGAGGCAAGCAAGCCTTGGGATACCAACGGTATCGACGGTTGCCACCGCTTCCTGAAGAAGTTCTGGGGTTTGTTCTACGAGAACCGTACCGACAATTTCCTTCCATCAGCCGACGAGGCAGCGAAGCCAGAGAGCCTGAAGAGCGTTCACAAGCTCATCAAGAAGGTAAGCGAGGATATCGAGAAGTTCTCTTACAACACTTCTATCTCAGCCTTCATGATTGCCGTGAACGAACTCGGTCAGCAGAAGTGCCGCAACAAGGAACTCCTGACAGATCTCGTCATCCTCATCGCTCCATTCGCTCCACACATCGCAGAAGAGTTGTGGGCAGCACTTGGCGAGCAGGGCAGCGTTTGCGATGCAGCATGGCCAAAGTATGATGAGCAGTATCTGAAGGAGAACGATATGCAGCTCACTATTTCCTTCAATGGTAAAGCTCGTTTCCAGATGACTTTCCCTGTGGATACTCCTAACGAGGAAATTCAGAAGCAGGTATTGGCAGACGAGAAGAGCCAGAAGTACTTGGAAGGATTCAACGTGTTGAAGGTGATCATCGTACCAAAGAAGATCGTCAACGTAGTGTTGAAAAAGTAATTTATAGATAATATACAGAAGGTCGTCTCATCTAAAAATGGGCGACCTTCTATGCTTTAAAAATACGAGGAAAATATTATGCAAATAGCAATCAGTCAAACAATTAAGAATGAGTGCAAGGATTATTTCTACATTACCCTTGGACTCTTGCTTTACACATTTGGATGGACCATCTTTCTGCTTCCATACCAGATTGTAACGGGTGGCGTAACGGGTATCGCAGCCGTGATTTACTACGGCACAGGGATACCTATCTATTTGTCTTATTTTCTCATCAATGCAGCCTTGCTGCTTGCAGCACTGAAGATTCTGGGATTCAAATTCATGGTGAAGACCATCTATGCCATCATCATGCTCTCCCTATTCCTGGCTCTGGCGCAAGACTGGATGATAGGTGAAGATGGCAAGATGGTGCAGATATTGGGAGAGGGACAGGATTTCATGTCGCTCATCATCGGCTGTCTGTTTACGGGTTTATCACTCGCCATCGTCTTTCTACATAATGGAAGTACAGGTGGAACGGATATCATTGCTGCCATCGTCAACAAATATCACAACATCTCGCTGGGCCGTGTGCTCATCTTCGTGGATCTCCTCATCGTGGGCAGTTCATTCTTCGTCTTCAATGCGAAACCAGAGTTTACCACGATAGACGCTGTTAGAAAGGTAGTATTCGGTCTCTGTACGATGGTGATAGAAAACCTGGTACTCGACTATGTGATGAATGCCAAGCGAGAAAGTGTGCAGTTTATGATATTCAGCAAGAAATATCAGGAGATAGCCAATGCCATCGGTATGCAGATGGATCATGGCGTAACCATTCTCGATGGCCATGGCTGGTACACGGGCAACGAGATGAAGGTGCTCTGTATCCTAGCAAAGAAGAACGAGAGCGTCACCATCTTCCGTATCGTCAAGATCATCGACCCAAATGCCTTTGTAAGTCAGAGTTCCGTCATCGGTGTGTATGGCGAGGGATTTGATGAGATGAAGGTGAAAATCAAAGATAAAGACATTAAAACAATTAAAAGTTAAAAGTTTATAGCGGCTTCGCCGTATAGCAAGAAGCACTATTGCAAGAATGCCCTATAAACTATTAACTATAAATTATAAACTTATGAAAAGGATAGTTTTTGCAACAAATAACCAGCATAAACTCCAGGAGATTCGCGACATCCTGGGCAGCGACTACGAGGTAGTATCGCTGAAGGAGATAGGATGCGATGTGGATATTCCTGAAACAGGCAACACATTGGAAGAGAATGCCTTGCAGAAAGCGCAGTATGTTTATGACCATTACCACGTAAGTTGCTTTGCCGATGATACCGGTCTGGAGGTAGAGGCACTTGATGGTGCCCCTGGCGTTCACAGTGCCCGCTATGCCGAGGGAACCGACCACGACAGTGAGGCTAACATGGCTAAGCTGTTGAGAGAACTGGATGGTAAGGAAAACCGTCAGGCCCGTTATCTGCTACATCGAGAAGCAGGATGTATGTCCTTGCGGCTGCACCAGCATCAAGAAAATTCACCAGTTCGAAGGTATCGTAAACGGCTATATCGCCACCGAGAAGCATGGTACCGAAGGCTTCGGCTACGACCCAATCTTCGTTCCGGAAGAATATGACCAGAGTTTTGCTGAGCTGGGTGAGGAAATCAAGAACGGCATCAGCCACAGAGCCAGAGCCGTGGCTAAATTGGTAGAGTATTTGAAAAAGAAATAAGATTTATTCTTGTTCAATACAGAATAGAATAACATTATAACAAAGAAAAGGCATCATGATCAGGACACTCAATTCCCTGCGATTCATTCTTATCCTAATGATTGTGATTTCGCATTCCACCCTACCCATATCCCAAGATTTAATCAATTACTTGGGCGAGTTTCCTGTTGCCATTTTCTTTGTTATCAGTGGTTTTGTACTCTCTTTAAGCAAAGGAGAAAAACTACAGAAAGAAGTATTGGGAAACAGAATTTTTTTCCTTTCCCGTATCATCAAACTCTATCCTCTTCATATTCTGATTCTCGCCATTCTCATATTAATGGATTGGCGATTAGGGCGTATATTACCATGGTATCAGATTCTATCCCATTCGCTGTTGATACAAACCTGGTATCCGGCACATGACTTTATGGCTCATCTCAATGCAGCTACATGGTTTATTTCTGATCTTATCTTCTTCTATCTTATATTTAAGTATTTATACGCTTGGATTATGCGACATTCCTGGTTATACTTATTAGCAACAATAAGTATATATATGACAGTTTATATCAGTATCTCGCTCTGTGCACAAGCAGATTATTCAGCCGGCTACATTTATGCCCACCCATTATTCAGAATGATAGATTTCATGATAGGTATCCTTTTATATAAAGTATGCAGATCAGAAAAAGGTAAAAAAATAGCAGATAAGATAACAAACTCAACTTCTTTCTGGCAAGTAAACCTATCGGATATGGGAGTGGTATTGCTGTTTATCGCAATGTATTTCCTATCAATCCATTGCAATCCGAACATTCGCTGTGCCATTATTTATTGGATACCATCAGCCATAACCGTGTTCTATTTTACAGCAAGAGATCAAGGTAAAGGTTGTTTTATTAGGATATTCCATAATAAACTCTTGCTATGGCTAGGCAGCATCAGTTTTGAAATATTTCTCTGTCATAATCTCTGCTTTCGCATCATACAGAGTATATTTCTTAAACGATATGGAGAAGGAAATCCACATCAAGAATTCCAATTCATCCTATCCCTCGCTTTTATTATCCTCACAGCATGGATAGCAAAGAAAGCCATCGTTTCACCCATCCAGCATCAACTTCAAAAATATCTATAAGTATCTGTTTATAAAAACATTAAATAATAGCCAATGAAGACTATAACAATATTATTATATTCAGAACTTTATGAAGAAAACTTTTATATTTATCATAATATTTCTATTTTCGTACCTATCGAAGTTATCTGCTCAGATAGGTACATGGACTATGTATCGCAGTTATTATAATATTACAGAAATAGCTCCTGCTAAAGAAACTGCTTTTGCATTGGCATCAGGTAGTTTATTTTCATATAATATCAAAGATGGTAGTATAAAAACATATGACAAATCAAACTATTTATCAGACGTAGATATCAGTCATATCAGATATAATCCTACATGTAAAAAGCTAATTATCACATACAGCAATTCTAATATAGATTTGCTTGGGTTAGATTGTAATGTTGACAATATCTCTGACTTCTATCAGTATTCTACGACAGGTAATAAAAATATCAACCATATATACTGTTATGGGCAATATGCTTATCTTTCTACAGGTATAGGAATTATCAAAATAAATGTAAAAGATGGAAGTATCAGCAATAGTTATCTTTTAGATTTCGAAGTTAACTATTCATATATAGACGGCGATTATCTCTATGCAGCATCAGCGAGTGCAGGATTATTTCGTGGAAAACTGACAGATAATCTGCTAGACAAAAGAAATTGGATCAGAACAGGGGATTATATAAAGGTTACGGAAGATTATCTAAACGTATACGACTCAAACTCTAAATACTGGTGGACAACAACATCAGATGGTAAACTGACCTATTATACTGTAGATACAAACCAGGAACGCCAATATAAAACAGAAGGCGTACGTCCTGACGGACCTACATCAAACAGGTTCCACAAATTATATTTAAATAATGGTACTATATATGCAGTACCAGGAAGTTGGTCACAAGAAGGTGATTATAACAATCCTGGTGAAGTACATGTATGGAATGGTGATACCTGGAGTGAATTCGAACAGCCTACAAGTCAAATGATAGGTCATAATTACATAGACCTTCTCTGCATGGATTTTGATCCTAAAAAAGAAGGTCATGTTATGGTTGGTGCAAAAAGTGGACTATATGAATTTCAAAATCAGAAGTTTATAAAGAGTTACAATCGTAACAATTCCCCATTACAGTCTTGCGTAAATAGCGACGATTATCTACTGATAACAGGTATAAAATATGACAAAGAAGGTAACCTGTGGGTACTGAACAGTTCTTCAAATATAGATATCGATTATCCAATATGGAAATATACACAGAATAGTAATGAATGGACAGCATTCACTCATAATGAAATAACTGATGTATATAATGGAAATATGATTAACTTCTTTGATGTAAGTTATGACAATAGACTATGGTTTATTAATAACTGGTGGGAAAGTTGTAAACTCTATGCATTTGATCCAACTACGGATCAAATCACTCAGTATGGTCCAAACTTCATCAACGAGGATAAAACTGCCCTCAATCCAAGATTTGTACTTTGTGCCACAGAAGATAAAGTTGGTAATATCTGGTTAGGAACAACATTAGGCCCTATCTATCTTTCAAAAATGAACGTAGAAAATGAATCCAGTGAATTTACCCAGCATAAAATACCACGTAATGATGGTACAAATTATGCCGACTATTTACTCTCTAATGTAGAAGTAAGATGTATAGCCGTAGATGCAGGTAACAGAAAATGGATGGGTACCACTAATAATGGAGTATATGTTATCAGCGATGACTGTAATACAGAAGTGAAACACTTTACTACAGAGAATTCTCCATTACCATCCAATTTAATAAAAGACATCATCATCATGCCTAATGGTTTGGTTTATTTTGCAACAGATCAGGGATTATGCTCATATATGAGTGATGTTACAGCAACAAACGAAGAAATGACAAAGGATAATGTCTACGCTTATCCTAACCCTGTAAAACCAGATTATACAGGCAGTATTAATATTGTAGGACTAAGCTTTCATGCAGATATTAAGATAGTATCTGTTAATGGTACGCTCGTAAACCAAGGTAAAAGTACCGGTGGAAGTTATAGCTGGGATGGTTGCGACCTGAAGGGTAGAAAAGTAGCAAGTGGAATATATATGGTAGAAACTGCTACAGAAGAAGGAGAGAAAGGAACAGTTTGTAAAATAGCCATCATACGATGATAACAGTTTGTATAGCCACCTTTAATGGTGAGAAATATATCAGAGAGCAGTTGAATTCTATCTTATTTCAGCTGTCTCTCCAAGATGAAGTCATCGTTTCTGACGATGGCTCCACAGATAATACGATTTCTATTATCAAGAGTTTTAACGATAAAAGAATAAAAATCATAGATGGTGTCTATCGTCACTCACCAACTCTCAATTTTGAAAATGCATTAAAGGAAGCCAAAGGTGACTATATATTTCTAGCAGATCAAGACGATGTTTGGAAAGATGATAAAGTGAAAATCTGTCTGAAATGGCTACAACATTACGACTGCATCATCAGCGATGCAGAAGTAACAGATGAAAATCTGAAAATTACATCACCATCGCTCTATCAATTAATGAACATAAAAAGTGGAAGAGTATATAATATCCTCTATAAAAACGGATATACAGGGTGCTGCATGGCATTTACAAAACGAGTAAAAGAGGCAGCATTACCTTTTCCTAAAGATATTCCCATGCATGATATCTGGATAGGAAATGTGGCAGCCTTTCTATATAAGGTAAAATTCATAGATGATAAACTTATCTATTTCCGCCGTCATTCCTTAACCATTTCTTGTAATGGAAAAGGAAGTAGATATTCATTATACAAACGATTGATGTTCAGAGTATCTATAGTAAAGAACATTATTTTTCTTATACACAAAATAAAAGGATTAACAACTCATTAAACATGAATATAGTATACATCATAGAAGACTATTCTGAGAATGGAGGCGTAGAAAAAATCGTTTCTATGAAAGCTAATACATTCTATCAAGAATACCATCATCAGGTTACTGTAATTTCTGTGTATGAAGATAAACGGAAACAACAGTATATATTAGACGAAGGTATCCGGCTGATTCATCTTCATGTTCCTTTTGCCAAGAAGACAAGAAATAAAGTATATAAGCTATTAAGCAGAATAATTACATTATTATTAGCAGCTTACAGATTAAATAAAACAATAAAACAGATTAATCCCGACGTAGTATTCTTTACCACTACATTGGGAGCTTTGTTATTACCTCTTTGTCATACCAAGGCAAGAAGAATATACGAATCACATTTGGCACGTTCATTCAATCCTTTTCACTCACTATTCGGATTAATGGAAAGAAAAGCTGATGCCATAGTTTGTCTGACTCATGACGATGCTAAAGAATTTCAATCGGCAAAGAATGTATACGTTATCCCCAACTTTATCAACATACCTCACCAAAAGGTAAAAGACTACAGTTGCAAAAAAGCTATTGCTGTAGGAAGATTAGAACAACAGAAAGGATTTGACAGATTGATTACCTGTTGGAAAAATGTAGCCAAACAATATCCCGACTGGCAACTCGATATTTATGGAACCGGCTCACTTTACCATATATTACAAGAGCAAATTACAAGTTTAGGATTGGAAAAACAGGTAAAATTGTGTGGCAGAGGAGAAAATATGATGGAAATATATCCTAACTATAGTTTACACGTAATGTCTTCACATTATGAAGGTCAAGGTATTGTAATGTTAGAAGCTCAAGCATGTGGTTTACCTTCTGTTACTTTCGACTTTAAATATGGAGCTAACGAAATTATTAGAGATGAAATAAATGGTATTATCGTAAGACAAAATGATAATGAAGCTTTTATCACAGCCATTTGCAAGATGATAAATTCAGAATCACTACGCCATAATCTGGGTATGAAAGCTCAAACCATGGCTATTCAATATTCTAAATTTAACATCTTTCAAAAATGGCTAGAACTATTGAGATGTTATACTTAATTGTACATCGATTGTGAAACAGAATCTAAGGGTACGAAAGAAGGACTCAATAGATCATATTTGTCCCGATAATAAGGTGTATTAAGTTGGGATATGTGAAATACTACATTACAGATTTCATCAGTACGGAATGAACGATGAAGTGCTTTTTTGATATTATTTATAATCGCTGGATCCCACATAAAAGACTGTCCAACGAGACAAAGCCTTCTTCGTATTCATATATCTCAGAAAGTATTTAAAAATCTGCATTTCAATATATTATAAATGTTGTAAATATATTTGTTCATACTCTTTTGCCACCTTCCGATAATCATGGTATTTCATAACGAAAGCTATGCTTTGACGCGAGAGATATGATAAATGTCCAGAAGTAAAGAAAGCCTGCTCGATGATTGCTACATTCTGAGATTCAGTATACTCAGGACTCACATTGATGATAGGGCGTAATTCTGTTTCGCCAATGAACTCATAATATTCTTCCTCTCCTCCACCGATAACCACAGTACCACGTGCCATGGCTGCCAACGAATTCATGGATGGAGTATAACTGTAAAACTGATCTACCAGAACATCTGCTTCATCCAGCATCCGGCAATATTCATCATAAGCTACTCCTTCTACATATTTGAGTTCTATCTTACCAGGATATTTCTTTGCCAGAATTTCTACAAAATGAGCTATCTTTAAAGCACCTTTCAGATACTCGCGCTTAGGTTGTAAACCTACAAGCACTTTGATAACCTCACCATTCCCTTTCTGCCTGTTTTCATCTATAGCAGGAATTATCATCGGGAGAGGAATATAGTAGAGTTTTTTATGAAATTCAGAAACATCGTAACAGAGGTAATATTCATAAAGACAGGCTATCAAAGCATCAGAATGATAAGATACAGTATGCCAGCACTTATCAAACTGAGGCATGAAATGAAAAGCCATACGCTCTTTATTCTCCTCGATATTCTGTAATTTACCATTCCAAAAAGTATCAGAATAAGCTGGAATACCCTTGGCCTGTTGTCTGAACAGATGTGGGTCATCGGCAAAACAGCCTTTAATGATTCGCTTATTGGTAAGCTTGAGAAACCAGAATATCAGCATGTTCCACCAACCCATCAAAGGCACAAACTGATAGTTATGCACCTGAACAATATCATTTCCACATATCTTATGAAGATTGCAAACAATTTTCCACAACACCATAAGCCCGCTCCATCTTCCATAACGCTCCATATTACGGCGCAAGTCGATGTCACGAGGAGAGTTGTGCCAATCATTGCCGTCGGACATCAGCGTTACCTGATGTCCAAGTTCTACTAATCCCTTTTTGAGAGTATTATGTAGCAAACTAGACTCACCTACCAACAGAATCTTCATAACTTTATATGATACTTATTTAAAAGATACTTGAATATCAGAAATCTTAAGACAATTCAATATACCTATTTTCTACAATATAATCAGATTTGCGCAGTCCCATGCTTACCACCAGTTTTATGGCCATTTTCTCCAGACAGAACTTCAATGGCATCCAGCGCTTTTCTTTTTCATCACGCCAAGGACTCATCGCTTTATACTTATCGAATTCTTTTTTCCATGGATGCTTGCAGTTCTTATACCATGGTTTAGGAATACCCGTAAAATGGATGATGGCCGGATGAGCCTGAGCTTCCAATATCTGTTCATCAAATTCCCAGGAGATAAGAGAATAACGCAAATCAAACCAATACTCATTCAGTACATTATATCTGATAGGTAATACCAACTTAGAATCCTTGAACAGATAGTTCAGTACATCCTGATCATGACATCTCAACCTTTCCGTATTAGATTTCACATAATCAAAGAATTTGAGAAGGACCTGCTTTTCACGCCAATATCTCAGATTGACAATTAACATACCAGCATTGAAATAACCCATAAATTGGGGATAACGCAGGCGATTATAGTGTTCAATATTATTATTATAACTATCTGGAACAGCGGCAATTGCATAGTTTTCAACAGAAGTATTCCACAATTCAACAAGTTTATCCACAACCAGAATATCGCCATCCAGATAGATAACTTTATCAATATCAGCAGGCAGAATTTCCGCAAGATACAAACGATAATAAGTAGCAAACGAAGTTCCTACATGATCTACTTGAAAATCCAGACCAACTGGAAAATGTTTGAAAATCTCATCGCTGATAAGATAGAAATGAATTGTTTGCTGATAACGGGCAGCTATGGTTCTGATAGGATTCAATAATGCAGCAGAATTCTGATCATGCAAGAGATGTACATTGACAACTTCTCCTATGTTGCTCTCAAACAAAGAGGTCAACATGATACCGGTCGGCATGATATATTTACTATCAGTAGAACAAACTATTTCCATTTTTATGTTTTTTGTACTACTATTAATACGTAAATTAAATCTTTTTATTATCTTTGCAGTCATAAAAAAGAATAACTTATGCAGAAAGAATTAATATCAGAGATATCTTCACCATTGGTGAGTTTCATCATTACTACAAGCAACCATCAGAAGGAATATCTTGTAGAATGCATCAATAGTATCCTTCAGCTTTCGCTCAATGCCAAAGAGAGGGAAATAATTCTCGTTGATGATGGTAGCGATGAACTGGTAGCCAGCCAGATAAAAGAGTTGCTGGATAACCTGCTCTATTTAAGAATACCCGGCTTAGGCAGCAGTATGGCACGCAACTATGGCATGTACTTAGCCAAAGGGAAATACATCCAGTTTATAGAAGGAGATGATTATCTTCTTCAGCCAACCTATGAACATTGCCTTGACATCGTGAGATTCCATAATCCAGATATCGTTACATTCTGTTTCAGCAAGGATGATACAGGAGAACCGTCTTACGAACTCCCTACCCCAATCAGCGGCACAAAATACCTCAACAACAATACCCTTTTAGGCTCAGCCTGTTCCTATATATTCCGCCGCGCCATTGTGGGTAGCTTGCTGTTCTCACCAAACATCAGTTTTGGCGAGGACGAGGAATTTACACCACAACTCTTCTTACGGGCAGAACGAATATTCAAGACTCAGACCTCACCTTATTATAATAGAGTGGATAAATACGCGCCTGGCGAATTAGAAAATAAGGATAAGATAGATATCCACATGGACAATAAACTGGAGGTGATTCTACATCTTCAGAAGTTGCTCGATACGGTTCCTGTAGCAGAGCGCCAGGCACTCAACCGCCGTATAGCCCAGCTCTCGATGGATTATCTGGTTAACAATATCCGTTTGAAGCATTCATTGATATCCTTGAATCATGCGATCAGAGAATTAAGGAAACACGGATTATATCCTCTTCCGAACAAAGAATATACCAAGAAATATATGATGTTCAGAAAGATGATAAGTACATACGTAGGACGAATTGCACTTCTCTTTCTTATCAAGAAATAAATGAATGAAGGCATAAAGATTTCTCCCATCCGGATAAGCATACAGAGGAATAAGAGAAAATCCTATATAAACAAAAATAGAGCATTCAAATCACTTGAACGCTCTATCTTTATAATTAGATTAAATTTTCTAATATTATTTGTATAAGTAAAAGATGATGAAATGACGTTTCACAACGTCCGTTTGTTTTAACTGATGCAAAGATACGACGATTTTTGTCTATAAAGTCGTAAATTATACATTTTATGGTAGCGAAATATGATTTTTTCACCCATAAAAAACAAATTTTACCACTAATCTTATAATTTTCACCACATCATTCTACGATAGTGATAACATCTTTTCTATTGGTTTGATCGCTTTTTTCGCTATTTCAGGAGCCACTTCAACTGTTGGCCAACCAAATTTCAATGCATTATATATCTTCTTGAGCGTATTCATCTTCATATACTCACACTCATTGCAGCTGCAACCTACTCCACCCTCGCTTACCTCTGGAGGTACGGGATAGAAAATTACGTTAGGACAATTACGCTCCAGCTCATGCAGGATACCAGCCTCTGTAGCGATAATATACTCCTTGATTTCAGGATGCTCTTGAGCATAATGCAACATGGTGGCTGTAGAGCCCTTTACATCAGCTACAGCAAGTACTGGTGCCTTACACTCCAGGTGAGCCATCACAACAGCCTCAGGATGCTTCTGCTTCAGTTTAACTATAGCCTCTACAGAGAATTTCTCATGTACATGGCAGCCACCGTTCCAAAGCAACATATTGCGGCCTGTAATGCTGTTTATATAGTTACCGAGATTATAGTCTGGACCAAAGATGATTTTTTCGTCCTGTGGGAAACTGTCAATCACCTTCTTGGCATTACCGCTTGTCACTACACAATCAGTTAGCGCCTTCACTGCAGCCGTGGTGTTTACATAACTCACAACCTTATATCCTGGATGCTCTTCCTTGTACTTTTTCAAATCCTCAGCCTTACAGCTGTCAGCAAGCGAGCAACCAGCATTCAAGTCAGGACAGATCACAATTTTGTCAGGACTCAAGAGTTTGCATGTCTCAGCCATGAAGTGCACGCCACACATAACCATTAGCTGGGCATCGGTTTCTGCAGCTTTACGAGCCAAAGCCAGAGAGTCGCCAACAAAGTCGGCGATGTCCTGAATCGCACCTACCGTATAGTAGTGGGCGAGGATAATAGCATCTTTCTCCTTGCAAAGCTTTCTGATTTCAGCTTTCAAGTCCAAGGCTTCGTCAACAGGTTCGTCAACGTATCCTTTCTCAATCCATTCTTTTTTCACCATAACATTCATATTATATTTCTTATTTTTTATTTTTTTAAAAGAGAATATAGAGATAATGATATGCCGTGGATAAGTGGATAACATTCTGCATAAAAACTTGCGTATTTCGTTATCCAAGTCTTATTCCAGTTTATCCGCAGAGGCCTTTGAAATCTTTTTCTTGTCTCTTAATGCATTAACCGGTTTATCAACATTTCCCCAATTCGGTGCAAAGTTAATAAGTTTATATCTTTTTTCGGTCAAAAACTGCGAAAAAGTTTCTAAAAACTTAATAATATCTATGTGGATATCCTCTTTTTGTTGGTTTGAGATAGGTATGTGTGGATATTTACAAACTTATTAAAAAGTTATTATTGGGATTTTCCGTACACTTATCCACGCTTTTGTGGAAAACAAAAAAGAGCAGAAATCCATCAGGATATTCTGCTCTCTGGTCTGAGTTATTTATATGGTTGGTTTTGGTTATAGGATTTTCATCTGTTTTTTTCTATTCAATACCTATTTATCAATAGTTCGTTAATAATTCAATAATGTGCTAAGCAGCTATACGCTGTAAGCACGAGAGATCTTTGAAAATCTTGCTAATTAAAGTTCGGTTCGG